>ENA-ORTN01000139-ORTN01000139.1-human-gut-metagenome-genome-assembly--contig:-NODE-139-length-76537-cov-15.545056_pt1 | contig 76537 bp, 57 predicted proteins | sample MGYA00242070_ERZ509189 | MGnify/ENA primary metagenome ERZ509189 (study PRJEB26280, sample SAMEA2338821) | human gut metagenome | biome: human gut; feature: human-associated habitat; material: faeces...
GATGCCAATATTCTAAACAAATTGTCACCGTTTTTTGCCATAATCATGTCATATTATTCTGTAGGCGCATCCTTTTGTTGTGCGTGAAGGAGTCGGCTGTTTCTCTCACTGCATAAAATAAAATGTAAAAATAAGCATTTCTTTCATTTTATCGTTATAATTTTGCAGGCGAAATAAAATATATTCAATATGGTACAAACATCTAAGGTAAATGCTACGGCGGGAGTGAGCAAAGCCGGACTTGCCGGAATACTCATGACGCTGGGAATTGTTTTTGGAGACATCGGAACGTCACCCCTGTATGTGATGAAAGCAATAACACACACGGGCGAAGCTCTGACAGAAAATTACGTGCTGGGAGCGCTTTCGTGCATAATCTGGACGCTTACGTTGCAGACTACCATAAAGTATGTGCTCATAGCATTGCGTGCCGACAACCATGGCGAGGGCGGAATATTGGCTCTCTACGCACTGTTGCGCCGGCATAAGCAGCGTTGGATTTATGCCATAGCCGTTATAGGAGCCAGCACGCTGCTGGCCGACGGAGTGATAACGCCTGCCATCACCATTACCACAGCCATAGAGGGACTGCGCGGCATCAATCCCGATATACCCGTGCTGCCTGTTGCCATTGCCGTCATCACTGTTGTGTTCTTCGTGCAGCGTTTTGGTACGGAGCATGTAGGCCGTTCTTTCGGCACATTCATGCTGTTGTGGTTCATGCTGCTCGGTGTCGTTGGCCTTATGTGGCTTATAGGCTGTCCGCAGGTTCTCAAGGCCTTTAATCCATATTATGCGGCGCGTCTGCTTATAGAGTCGCCCGTGTGGTTCCTCGTGCTCGGAGCCGTTTTCCTCTGTACCACGGGTGCCGAGGCCCTTTATTCCGACCTTGGACATTGCGGTAAGCACAACATCGCCATCAGCTGGATTTTTGTCAAGATTATGCTCATCCTCAACTATCTCGGTCAGGGTGCGTGGGTGCTTGCCAATCCGGTGCGTGCAGCCGGCAACGACAATCCTTTTTATGCCATCATGCCCGACGGCATGCTGCTCTTTGCCGTGTTTATGGCAACGGGTGCGGCCATCGTGGCGAGCCAGGCACTTATCAGCGGTTCGTTCTCGATATTGAGTGAGGCGATGAACCTCAACTTCTGGCCCCGTATGAGGATAAAGCACCCTACCAATGTGAAGGGACAGATATATATTCCTACGGTAAACGGATTTATGTATGTGGCCGTGGTGTTTACGGTGCTTCTCTTTGGCGATTCTTCGCGCATGGAGGCTGCCTACGGACTGGCTATCACCATAACCATGCTGATGACAACGCTGCTTCTGGGCTTCTATCTGCGCAAGATGTCAGCTCCGCGTTTTGTCGTAATCATTTTTGTCGGTCTTTACTGTGTGCTCGAAGGACTGTTCCTTGCTGCCAACATGTCTAAGTTTGTTGCCGGCGGATGGTTCACCCTGCTCATAGGCGGCTTGCTCTGCTTCATTATGTTTGTGTGGATAAGTGCACGCAAGATACGCAGCCGCTATCTGCGCATAAAGAAACTCAGCGACTATCACGACATAATATCTGCGATAAAGGCAGACAACAGCATACCAAAGTATGCCTCAAACCTTGTGTATGTAAACCATGCACCGACTGAAGGCGGAGTGGACGACAAGCTGCTTTATTCGATAATAAACAAGCAACCCAAGCGTGCCGACCATTACTGGCTGCTGCACATTGAGTTTGTTGACGCGCCCGACACGCTCGAATACACCTGCAAGGCACTCGTGCCCGACACGCTGTTCAGCATAAACCTGCGCATAGGATTCAGAATTGAGCCGCGTGTCAGCCTGTATCTCCGCCAGATAATAGAAGACCTGGTGGCTTCAGGCGAGGTAGACCTTACCAGCTCTTATCCTTCGCTGCGCAGCAAGGGCATTGCCGGCGACTTCCGCTTCATTATAATCCACCGCATCTATTATCCCGAAGATTCGTCAGACCGCCGTCAGAACTTGCTGATGAGCCTCTATGCTATAATAAGACGCATTGGCGTAGACGAGCCTAAGGCGCTCGGTCTCGACACGTCGGTGGTTGTGGTGGAGCGTGTGCCGCTGATTATTTCTGGACAGCGCGACGGCAGCAGAAGGCGTATAGCAAGGGCTGAGCCGGCAGAATGATGCTGCAGAATGTGCAAAAACTATAATAGTTTAGTCTGAAAACATGAGTAATGTGTCTTTCGCTTTGAAAGACACATTACAAAGAATATCAAAAAGTCAGTTTTTTTGTCTAACGGTGTGTATTCTCATTATTTTTGTGTAAGTTTGCATACATGAATAACAATTTGGCAGGCACCGCAAAATGGTGCGAGAATGTTATGGTGGTAGACGCCGACTATATAGATAAAGTGGCGTTCGACCTTATCGTTAATTTTGAAAGGATGATAGAGCGGCGCATCCCGCAGGCCGACATGGCGCGCTGGATTGACTGCATCGGTCTTGACGGAGGACTGCGCGAGGGCGAACACCAGACGCAGGTGATTCTGATACACGGCAAGAACAGAGACAGACTTGACAATTTCAAGCCGTCTGAATATGCCCATGAACTTGACGGCATGGCGTTTAAGGACAACCTGGGAGAGTTCCTTATCAGTGCGCTTCCCGTTGAGGACATTGTCAGCAAGGACGATTTCTTCGTTGAGACGATAGAGCTTATATGCGCACAGAAAGAAGTGAAGCGTGTTATGGTTGTGCCCGATGCCGAGCGCATCTACGACCGTGTGCGCCATGCCCTGAGAAACGTTGACGACGAAAAGCGCGTAACCGTGTTTGCCATGCAGCCCATGCAGGGCGGCAACTTCCGTCAGGAGATACTCGGCTACTCGCTGATGAGCGCGCTGGGCATAAGGGCCGATGAGATAAAATAGGGAGCGGCAGGGATTATGGCGGAGCGGCAGCCTTGGCTGCCAGATGTCTGTCATCGCCCGTTACCCGCCCAATAACTCCCATTCCTCCCATAAGTCCCATCCCCCAATAATCTTATAAGACTAATAACAAAAAACAAGCAAAATAAATTTTTAAAATGGGAAAAGTATTAATGATTGGAGCCGGTGGCGTAGCTACCGTTGCAGCGTTCAAGATAGCAAAGAATGCTGACGTGTTTACCGAGTTCATGATTGCAAGTCGCCGTAAGGAGAAGTGCGACCAGATTGTCGACGCCATCCACAAGGCCGGAATTAACATGGATATAAAGACGGCGCAGGTTGACGCCGACGACGTTGAGCAGCTCAAGGCTCTGTTCAACGACTATAAGCCCGAGCTGGTTATCAACCTTGCCCTGCCTTATCAGGACCTTACCATAATGGATGCCTGTCTGGCTTGCGGATGCAACTATCTCGACACCGCAAACTATGAGCCTAAGGACGAGGCTCACTTTGAGTACAGCTGGCAGTGGGCATACAAGGAGCGCTTCGAGCAGGCAGGACTTACAGCCATTCTGGGCTGCGGCTTCGACCCGGGCGTGAGCGGCATATACACAGCTTATGCTGCAAAGCATCATTTCGACGAGATTCAGTATCTCGACATCGTTGACTGCAACGCCGGAAACCACCACAAGGCTTTCGCAACAAACTTCAACCCTGAGATTAACATCCGCGAGATTACTCAGAAGGGACTTTACTATAAGGACGGTCAGTGGCTTGAAACCGAGCCGCTCGAGGTTCACAAGGCGCTCACTTATCCTAACATCGGTCCGCGCGAGAGCTATCTGATGCACCACGAGGAGCTGGAGAGCCTCGTTAAGAATTATCCTACAATCAAGCAGGCACGCTTCTGGATGACCTTCGGACAGCAGTATCTTACATATCTCGACGTTATTCAGAACATCGGCATGTCTCGCATCGACGAGATTGAATATGAGGCTCCGCTGGCCGACGGCTCTGGCAAGACTGCCAAGGTTAAGATTGTTCCGCTGCAGTTCCTCAAGGCTGTGTTGCCTAATCCGCAGGATCTCGGTGAGAACTACGACGGCGAGACAAGCATAGGCTGCCGTATCCGCGGACTGAAAGACGGCAAGGAGCGCACATATTATGTTTATAACAACTGCTCGCATCAGGAGGCTTACAAGGAGACTGGCATGCAGGGCGTAAGCTACACAACAGGTGTGCCCGCCATGATTGGTGCAATGATGTTCTTCAAAGGTCTGTGGCGCAAGCCGGGCGTATGGAACGTAGAGGAGTTCGATCCGGATCCATTCATGGAGCAGCTCAACAAGCAGGGACTGCCTTGGCACGAAGTGTTCGACGGCGACCTGGAACTGTAATTTAATTCATAATTCATTATTGGAATGATGAGTTTTGAAATTTATAATTCATAATTGGATAGGAGAATTTGGTTCATAACTGTTTAGACAGACATTGGAGATTAAATGCATATCAGCAATGCAAATCATAATTTTCCATTCTCCATTCTCAATTAAATAATTCGAGTGGAGCTGTTAGACAGACATTGGAGATTAAATGCATAGCAACAATGCAAATCATAATTCTCCATTCTCAATTAAATAATTCGAGTGGAACTGTTAGACAGACATTGGAGATTAAATGCATAGCAACAATGCAAATCATAATTTTCCATTTTCAATTCTCCATTCTCAATTACTAAAAAACGCTTTTATATGGCAAAAGAAAAAGATACAGAGGGCATGAGCATACAGGAAGGCAAACTGAAAGCCTTGCAGGCTGCCATGGCCAAAATAGAAAAAGACTTCGGCAAAGGCTCGATAATGAAGCTCGGAGACGAGAACATCGAGCAGGTTGAGGTCATTCCCACCGGAAGCATCGGCCTTAACGCCGCTCTCGGTGTGGGCGGATATCCGCGCGGACGAATAATAGAGATTTATGGTCCTGAGAGCAGCGGTAAGACCACTCTCGCCATTCACGCCATTGCTGAGGCTCAGAAGGCGGGCGGCATTGCAGCCTTTATCGACGCCGAGCATGCCTTCGACCGCTTCTATGCTGCCAAGCTCGGAGTGGATGTCGACAACTTGCTGATATCTCAGCCGGACAACGGTGAGCAGGCTCTCGAGATAGCCGACCAGCTTATACGCTCTTCAGCGATAGACATCCTGGTGGTCGACTCAGTGGCTGCGCTCACTCCAAAAGCCGAGATTGAGGGCGATATGGGCGACAACAGGGTTGGTCTGCAGGCACGACTGATGAGTCAGGCGCTCAGAAAGCTTACGTCTACTATAAGCAAGACCAACACAACGTGCATCTTCATCAACCAGCTGCGCGAGAAGATTGGCGTTATGTTCGGCAACCCCGAGACAACAACCGGCGGTAACGCGCTGAAATTCTATGCCAGCGTGCGCCTCGACATACGCCGCGTTACGAGCATAAAAGACGGCGACAAGGTTATCGGCAATCAGGTTCGCGTCAAGGTGGTTAAGAACAAGGTGGCTCCTCCGTTCCGCAAGGCTGAGTTTGAGATTACCTTCGGCGATGGAATCTCTAAGGTTGGCGAGCTTGTTGACCTCGGCGTTGAGTATGGCATAATACAGAAGAGCGGTTCATGGTTCTCTTATCAGGGAAGCAAGCTGGCTCAGGGACGCGACGCAACCAAGACGCTGCTGAAAGACAATCCTGAACTGTGCGAGGAGATTGAGGCACTGATAATGCAGGCTATATCAGACAGCGTGGAGTAATACGCCGTCTGTCTTGTGTTATAAAGATTTTTGAATATACATCCGGCATGGGCTCAACGGCGTCTGTGCCGGATTTTTTATGTCCTGTAGGGACACACCCCAGGTGTGTCCACATCGCCTTTTTGTATAAATTATGTGCCTTTATCATCTGGACGTACCTCGGGTACGTCCCTACGGTTATCTGTCATGTGTCTTGCATGGCTCTTTATTTTTGAAACTTGCAACGCTTTATTGCCTTTCATTTTGTCATCGTGTTTATGTCAAGATTTTCATGCAAAATAGAAATTGCTTAGGCAGAAATATGGTTTTGCAGGTAAACAATATTTACAAAACATCGTTAAAGGCATGTTTTTGTCTGATTAATATGCCACTTTTTGTGCGTTAATGCACTGTTTTTTCATCTTTAACTGACCGTTTTTGGTGCCAAAAAGCAGTGGTTTTTGCCCGTTTTTCAGGCAAAATCGTTGCACACAACGCTGTAGATTGTCTGTAATGTTCTGATGCGTCGCTGCTTATGTTTGCACACTATTTTTGCCGGTTTTTACGGTCGGATAATTTTATTTTCAGAATATCGCAGTATGAGAACGTCAGCAAAAGTCAGAGTGTAAGCGTAAAGCCCAGAATGTGTTGCAGAGTGTTATCTGTGCAAAACCTTTGTCTGAAGGGCTTTGTGCGTGCAATCATGTGCGCGCCAGTCTTGTTTTTTTGCTGTTATATTTATCTGTTCAGGTGATTTATTGCAGTGTAAATTTATATGTATTTGTGTGTTTTTTTTGTTAATATTTTGACTTCTGAGTTGTATATATAGCATTATTTTCTTATCTTTGGAGAAAACTAGCGGTTATTTATTTATTTTTTATTATATAAGTTTGTTTTGTTGGTTTTAATCAGAAGGAGGATTTTTATGGAAAAGACACGAAAAGAAACTGGGTTGAAGAGATTAATGTCCAATTATATTAAACTGCTTTTCTGTGCAGTTGTGTCAGTGGCCCTTTTTTATGGGTGTGATAATGATGATAATAATATCAATCCCGGAAGAACTCCGAAGTTTTCTGAAAAAAGTTACATCTCAGTGTATATAAAGGCAAAGCAGTTGAGATATTTTTATATGAGCGACACTTACGACAGTATACAGACCGATCCATATATACGATTTTCTCTTCTTGGTGAATGGTATAATGATGAAGCGGCAGAAGAGGTGGCAAGAGAGTTTGGTGACACGGCCTATTATCGTGTACCGGGATTTTATTTTTTGGATTCTGTTGTCAGCGACTCAATAAAAAAGATAGACGTAACATGTAGGTCAGATTATGATGCGCAGCATCCCAAGGGCACGTCGCTGGCAGACATCGTGCTGTTCTGCGGGCGTTCTTATTATGACTTTATACGCAACGGATATACTGTTGCGGATGCAGAAAAGAATAAGCCTGAAAACGAGAACTTGTGCAAATATATCGAGTCAAGATGGAGTCCTTCTGACGAAATGGGTATCGACAATCCGTGGGCAACAGTTGTGTCAGACACCCTTAAAAACATATCTTATGCCGACACCAAGCTGCTTAACTCGGATAAGACAGTTTTATGGTTTACCAAGCGTCCTGAAGGCCACGGCACATTCTGGTTTGACCTTACGGTAGAGATGTCGTCCGGATTAAAGTTCAGCGTGCCCGTAACGTATCAGTATGACAGATAATGCTGCATGCCGGCGCAAGTCTGATTGATATCAGCGTAGAACAGATATTGTTGTCAGCAGTATGAACTGTCATGCTGCTGACAATTTTTATAGAGCAAGGCATGGCTGTTATTTTTATGTCTGCGGCGTTGGTGTGCTGGCTTGTTTGTTGTCGGTCGGGGAGAGAATATTCTTTCGTGCTTAAGGTGGGTTCTATAAATTCGCTTTTTCAGATTTTTGATTTTAGGCGAGAAGATTTTGTAAGTGAATAAAGGAGTGTAGCGGGCTATACGACTGAATGAACTAGCAAAATGAGCCGCATAAAAACAAAAAGATGAAAAAAGTCATAAGCCCATTGAAAGAAAAAATAAAACGTGGGAATTTATAGAACCCACCTTAACCCTATTGGGGCATTGTGATTCAGCATCAATGCACAAAATTGAGAAAGTAATATGCGGTCTAATGACCGATTTGGGCTTATGCAAAAAGTTGCCGCAGCGCTTGCTCTTGTGTCGCAGATGTGCTAACTTTGCATCCATGCAAGTAAGCGTAGAACTTCTTAAAGAATGGTTTGCCGACTTTAATGTGCGCTATTTCGGCGGCAGTCTGCCCGTGCCCGCATTTGCAGTGGGGCGCTCGCGCACGCAGCTCGGATGTATGTCGTGCAAGGTGAGGCGCAGGATGTTTTCAAAGTCGTACACCGACTACACAATACGCCTGAGCAACTATTATGATGCCGACGAGCGCCATTTTAAGAGCGTTCTGCTGCACGAGATGATACATCTGTGCATAACGTCGAGGCGAATAAAGGACACGTCGCCGCACGGCGAGGTGTTCCGCAGGATGATGCGCGCCATAAACGCCGACGGCTGGAGCATAAGCGTTTCTACAAAGATGGACGCCGTACAGAGGTCTGCCGGCAAGGCGCGTAAGCGCATGAGGGTGGTCTTGGCAGTGGCTATGACCGACGGGCGATGCCTGCTCTCTGTGGTTAGTCCGCGTTATGTGCCGGCAATAGACAAAACTATGAGCCGTGCGCGTGGCGTTGTCAGATATGACTGGTATGTGTCAGACGACGACTTTTTCAGTTCGTTTCCTTCTGTGAGGACTCCCCGCGGTCGCATTGTAGGCAAAGACATGTTTGCCGAGCTTACGGGCAGAATGAAGCCTTTAGACCGGGTGCGGGCAGGCATCAGCCAGCGCTGACGCCATGCTGCGTTGTCTGCCGTGTTGATGGCTTGCGTGTGTGTTGCCCATATTAACCCCAATCTGTCTGCCGCACATAGCTTTATCTGTTTTGTGCATTCATGCTTCAGCCTGTCTTTATTGTTCATGTTTGCGTCTTTTTGTTCGCTATTCTTGGCAAAGCCCGTTATTCCTGCAAAAAATCTAACGAAAATCAGCTTAATATAGAGCAAATATTCAGACCGAATGACCGATTTGAAATAAAGCAATGGGCGCCCCTGCATCAAGCAGAAGCGCCCACCTCGTGTCGGTTTTATTTATCTGAAAGTTTAAGAAGTCTTTTTTTATCCGTTTTTGAGCTTGTCGCTATATAGTTTAAAGAAGTCAAAGTTCAGTATTCTTGATATTTTCATAAGCTCATCAGTGTCAATCGACTTTTTTCCAAATATTTTATAAACATTGGTCCGGCTGCATCCCAACTGGCCGGCCAGCCACACCACAGACTGTTTTCTTTCTCTTAGCTTGGCCTTTATCAGCAGGCCTATTGTTGTCTTATCTGTGTTTGTCTTTTTGGTATCTTGCATTTCCTTTTATGTGTAATGGTGGTGTGTTTCCCTTTTTCTTACTTATCTCTCTGCCGGCACATTCATGTCCGTAAGCTGCCGGCCTGTTTTTTTTACGTATACAAAGTTACGCCAAAGAATCATATTGTGCAAGTGCTGTTTTGCCGGTGTTGGAGTGAGGCTGACACAGGAGTGATTATCAGGTGATTTTTTGTGATTATCCGGTAAAAAGAAAATGCCCCGGCAGCATGTTTTGCTGTCGGGGCATATGTCGTTTTATGGTTTAGCCTGCATTGCAGCAGCTGTTTTCAGCTGTGCCCTGGGGCTTTGCCGGATGAATTTATTGCAAAGCAGGCTTGTGGTCTTGTTAAAGATTAGCCAGCTCTATCACTTTGTCTACTGCAGCAGACAGTCCGTCGATGTCTTTTCCGCCTGCAGTTGCGAAGTGAGGCTGTCCGCCGCCGCCGCCCTTTATCAGCTTGGCAGCTTCGCGCACCATCTGTCCGGCGTTGAGTCCGTGTTCCTTCACGAGGTCTTCGCTTATCATGACGCTGAGGGTGGGGCGTCCGTCAAAGGTGCTTCCCACAACGCAGAGCATGCGCTCAGGTTCGGCTGCACGTATCTTGAACACGAGGTCTTTGGCTGCGTCCTGCTTCATTATCAGTGTGGAAGCGATGACCTTCACTCCGTTTACGATGCGGGCCTGAGATATGAGCTTCTCCTTAACTCTCTCAACTCTCTCGGCCTGGAACTGCTCAATGCTCTTCTTCATTGAGTCGTGCTCCTCGATATATTTCTCAATCACGCCGAGCAGGTCTTTGGTGTTGTTGAACAGAGCCTTTATTGCCTTCATTCCGTCCTCAAGGTCGTACATCAGCATTTCGCACTCTTTTCCGGTCTTGGCCTCTATACGGCGAACTCCGGCGGCAACGCTGCTCTCTGATATTATCTTGAACATGCCGATGCGGCCTGTAGAGTGGGCGTGGATACCGCCGCAGAACTCAATGCTCGGACCAAACTTAACCACGCGCACCTTGTCGCCGTATTTCTCGCCGAACAGGGCTATGGCGCCCATCTTCTTGGCTTCGTCGAGCGGCATGTCGCGGTGTTCGTCGAGCGGTATGTCCTGACGTATCATGTCGTTGACAAGCATCTCAACCTTGCGTATCTCCTCGTCGGTCATCTTCTGGAAGTGAGAGAAGTCGAAGCGCAGCGTGTCGTGTGATACGAATGAACCCTTCTGCTCAACGTGGTCGCCCAGTACCTGCTTCAGGGCATAGTCGAGCAGGTGGGTAGCCGTGTGGTTGGCGGCGCTTGCCTCGCGCTTGTCGGTGTCTACGCATGCCATGAAGTCGGCCTCAGGATTCTTTGGCAGCTCCTTAACGATATGTATCGACTGTCCGTTCTCGCGCTTGGTGTCTATGATGTTCACTGTTTCGTTCTCGCTTACCAGCACTCCGCAGTCGCCAACCTGACCACCCATCTCGCCGTAGAATGGTGTGTTGTCGAGCACGAGCTCATAGAAGGTGTTCTTCTTCTGTGTCACCTTGCGGTAGCGCAGTATGTGGCATTCGTATTCAGTGTAGTCGTAGCCTACGAAGTTTTGCTCGCCCTGGCTCAGCTCTGTCCAGTCGCTGTTTTCAACTGCAGCGGCGTTGCGCGCTCTTGCCTTCTGCTTCTGCATCTCCTCGTCAAACTGTTTCTCGTCAACGCTGAGTCCGTTTTCGCGGCAGATGAGTTCAGTGAGGTCGAGCGGGAATCCGTAGGTGTCGAACAGGCGGAATGCCTTTGTGCCGTCGAGCACGGTCTTGCCTTCGGCCTTAACCTCCTGCATGGCGTCAGACAGCATGTTGATGCCGTTAGACAGCGTGCGCAGGAACGATTCTTCCTCTTCCTTTATCACCTTGGTTATCAGTTCGCGCTGTGCGGTAAGTTCGGGATAAGCCTCGCCCATCTCGTGTATCAGCGTAGGCATGAGCTTAAACATGAATGCCTCTTTCTGGTTGAGGAAGGTGTATGCGTATCTTACGGCGCGGCGCAGTATGCGGCGTATAACATAGCCTGCCTTTGCGTTGCCCGGCAGCTGGCCGTCGGCTATTGAGAAGGCTACGGCACGCAGGTGGTCGGCAACCACGCGCATTGCCACGTCGGTTTTCTCTTCCTTGCCGTATTCCATGCCTGAAAGGCGTGAAATCTCCTTGATGATAGGCTGGAAGATGTCGGTGTCGTAGTTAGAATGCTTGCCTTGCAGGGCACGCACAAGGCGCTCGAAGCCCATGCCGGTGTCTATTACGTTCATTGACAGCTTTTCGAGAGAGCCGTCGGCCTTACGGTTGAACTGCATGAACACGAGGTTCCATATCTCGATAACCTGTGGGTCGTCTTTGTTTACAAGTTCGCGGCCCGGTGTCTTTGCTTTTTCTTCGGGAGTACGAGAGTCGAGGTGAATCTCTGAGCAAGGTCCGCATGGACCTGTGTCGCCCATTTCCCAGAAGTTGTCGTGCTTGTTTCCGTTGATTATGTGGTCAGCCGGAACATGCTTTGCCCAGAAGGCAGCAGCCTCGTCGTCGCGGCTGAGGTTCTCTTCGGGAGAGCCTTCGAACACGGTTACGTAGAGGTCGGCCGGGTCGAGGTGAAGTACGTCAACGAGATATTCCCATGCCATGTCTATGGCGCCTTCTTTAAAGTAGTCGCCGAAGCTCCAGTTGCCGAGCATCTCGAACATGGTGTGGTGGTATGTGTCGTGGCCCACTTCCTCAAGGTCGTTGTGCTTTCCGCTCACGCGGAGACACTTCTGCGAGTCGGCCCTGCGTCTTGGTTCGGGGTCGCGTGTTCCCAGTATGATGTCCTTCCATTGGTTCATGCCTGCGTTAGTAAACATCAGTGTCGGGTCGTCTTTAATCACCATCGGTGCCGACGGAACAATCTGATGTCCTTTCGATTCAAAAAACTTTTTGAACGATTCACGGATTTCGTTAGCTGTCATCATTTTCTTTATATTTTGTTTTTGTTCTTTTCACGATAAAGGCAAAATGCCTATTTGGGAGCAAAATTATAAAATAAATCCCATAAATCATTAAATAATTGTGTAAAACATACAATTCTGTTGTCTGTGCGGCAAATTATTGTGCCGCAGGACGGCATGAGCCTGTTGGCAGCGTCTTTATCTGCAACTTGAAGAAATGTATTATTTTTTCGGTTGACAGCATGAAAATGAAAAAAAAATGATAAATTTGCAACATCAGACGTTACATATTTTAATTTCCACGAATTATGGCATTGAACACAGAAAAGAATCTTAAGCTTTATTACTCGATAAAGGAAGTGGCAGCCATGCTCAACGTGCCCGAGAGCATGCTGAGGTTTTGGGAAAAGGAGATACCGATGTTGCGGCCGAAAACAACCGGTAACAATGTGCGCCAGTATACGCAGGCCGACATTGAGAATGTAAAGGCCGTGTATAATCTTGTTAAGGTCAGGGGCTTTAAACTGTCGGCTGCGCGTAAGATGTTGCGTGAAAACAAACAGGCTGTTGACGGCAATGCGCGTGTTATGGAGAGTCTGATAAAGGTGCGCGACGAACTGAAGTTGCTCAAAAAGCAGCTTGATTATCTTGAGTAGTATTGTTTTTGCGATACCTCGCAAGATAACTTTCCGGCTTTGCTTTCTGCATATGTCTTCAGTTGCCTGTATACCTTGATATACACCTAATCGTACATCTTGAGGGTATGCGTTGAGGTTTGATGTGTCGGTAGTGGATACAGGCTGTTATCCGACATGAAGTAGTATACCGAAAAATAAATTCTTTATTAGGAAATCCCATTAAATCATTATTCCGTACATGATTTAAATCTACAAAAATATTGATGCCTTCATACGTCATGTTGTTTCCTGTAATGATCCTGTCGTCTGCTTTTTGTGGAAATAGACCGCTATGCCTCTGAAAAAGTAAATGACTATACGCTCAATTTAAGACAATAATCCTGCCGGATCTTAATGAAAGCAATTTGGAATAAAAGCAGATGCCAGGAGACTTCACAGTGTCCTGGCATCCTTTCAATACATAAAATCAAATTATTAACTTTGAATTTTAGTCTGGCTCTTTATTTATTAACGTATTTTTTGCCATTGATTATAACGATACCCTTTGCATTCTTGTTAACACGCTGTCCGGCGATGTTGTATGCAGGAGCATCAACGTCATTCTTGTCGGTGTTAATCTCTGTGATGTCAGTGCTGCCGCCAGAGAGCAACTTAAGAGTAGAACCGTCTTCTGCAACGATGCTTACGTCAACAGGATTCTCGCTGTAGCAGAAGCCTTTGAAAGAAGCTTTTGAACCAACTGCGTTGAATACATAGTTGCAGTCTGCATAAACCTTGAACATGATTACGCCAAGACCATTGCCGGCAGATGTAGCTTCAGCATTGTTGTTGTGATAAATCTGAATAGGCCAAAGGATTGTACCGTTGCTCTGGTCATAGAAACCTTCCTCGTCAGCTGGCAGAGTGTATGTAAGCACGCCGTTTGTTATAGGGTCTGCGTTCTTGTCAGCGTCATCAGCAATGTTCATTGCAAGAGTGTAAGAGAGGCATTTGCCTTCTTCAAATACAGTGTATGCCTTGTTTGAAGAAGCCTTTAAAACAGCATAGAAATAACCGTCCTTCTTAGCCTTTACTACATAGTAAGCGCCTGTTCCCGGCTGTACGAAGTTCTTTGCAGGATCCTCACCGCCGGCTCCTTTAGGGTTGCTGTTTCCCTGAAGACCTAAGTCAGAGCAGTCAACGTCTTTGTCTGCACCAAAGCGTACTTTGTTGTAACCGTTGAATGCGATATCCACAGCTTTGTACTGATCAGCAGCACCTGTTGAAACTGTAACGTCTTCGTTGTCAACTATAACAGAGTTTGCGTCGATGGCTGTCAGTGCAGTAGGGTCAGCTGCGCCCTTTTCAGTCAACCATGCTTTGGCGTCAATTGTACAAACGTTCTGCGCGCTGGCGCAACTTCCTGCCATAAGGGCAAGTGATAAAGATAAAATTTTTTTCATAAGTTTTAATTTTAGTGATTAATAAAGTTATTATAAAGTTTTCTTTTAAATATTTGTTATATGTATGCTGCAAACATTGAATTTGCAGCATACATTTTCTTTTGGCTATTCTGCAGTAGTGAGCGTTCCTGTAAACGTATTTGTCGAAGTGTAGGTCTTTCTGCCTTCGGTTATGGTCGTTACATATATAAATGTAATTTCGCCGTTAGTTACCTTGGCGCTGAAATTGCCGAGGTTTGCACTTTTGTTATTTGTCAGGATATATCCCGAAGTGCTGTTTCCCGAACAGTTTGCTACATCTGATATTTCTTCTTTGACAACAGGATCGGCCTGTTTCAGTGTTACATTGGCAACCCACTGTCTATTGGCAGACAATTCTATTGTTCCTGTAGCTTCGTTTTCATCTTGCAGCTCGCCAGATGAGTTTGTGAGCTTCTGGTTCCATGTGCCGATATATGTTCCTGCAACTTCCTGTTCCGGGTTTTGTGTCCCTACAGCTTCATCGTCGTCATCGCTGCATGCGCTGAAAGTCATCAAGGCCATTATCAGTGTTAAGAATAAATATGTTTTCTTTTTCATTGCTTTCATTTTTTATGTTATTAAAGTCAATCTATTAATAGCCGGGATTCTGGTCCTCTTCAGTCATGCTGTCGTTACCTGAAATTTCAGATGTCGGGATAGGACGATACCATTTTGTCTCTCCTTTAATGTTTTTCATATCCTCGGCACTTGTAACGAAATAGTTGTATGCCACGTTGTAGCGAACCAGCTGACGTGTACGGCGAAGGTCAACCCAGCGGGTCTGTTCTGCGTAACATTCACGTGCACGCTCGTCCAGAATCAAGTCAAGCAGAGTGAAGTTTGAAAGCATGACGCTTACTTCATAGTCAGCAAGGCTGTTAAGATGAGGTGCTCCGGCGCGGTCGCGCACTGCGTTGATTTTCTCAAGGGCTGCAGTTTCGTTTCCTGCCATATAATAGGCCTCGGCAGCAGTAAGATATGTTTCAGATGCATGGAGGACTACGATGTCGCGGTAGCTGATGGTCTTTCCGCCCATAGATGCGGTCGGGTCGTCCCATTTCTTAACGCACGGCGTTGTTTCCAAAGATGTTCCTCTGTTGTTGTCATTGAGGTTCTGATTGGTTATCGTCGGTGTAAGGAAGTTGCCTTCTGCGTCAAACTTGTAGACAAATATCTGTCCGTCGTGGAGCAGGTTGGCATGAGGCTCCTTCGGATGCTTGTTCGGGTCGCGTACAAACTGCGATTTGTGCGCTGTTAGATATGCCTCAAATTCGGCTTGAGAAACATAAGTGGGAGCATAGTATGCAAATATTGGCAATGTGTTTTTGTCAACACTTGTGTTGTAGTATGCAAAGTATCCATATTTAGTCCAGTCGGCCACGCTGTTGTCATACTGATACATTGTTGTCATGAATGTAGCGTCCCAGCGTGTGTCTCCTTTCTCCCACAGTGCCAGAGAGCGTGTGTTGAGAGCCTTGTTAGAGGTTGAATACTTCTGTCCCTGAGCTACGTCGCCGTAATAGTGGCTGTAGTAGATGTCGAGTTCGTGTCCGCCGTCGCTTATGTCTCCGGGCCATCCTGCCTTGTCATACTGAACTGCGAAGAATGTCTCGGGATTGGTGTCCTCGTTTGACGGCAGCCATTTGTCTTCGAACGATTGTGTGAGCGGTATGCCGCTGATGGCAGCCTCGGCAGCCTGTGCAGCCTTCTCGAAGTTTTCTTTTGATGTTATGGTGAATGTGCCGGCATTTTCGTCAGTGAGAGTAGTGTTGCAGTCCCAGCCGTGTGCAAGATATATTTTTGCGAGCAGGGCTTGTGCAGCTTTTTTATTTACAGAGCCGTCATGTGTTATTTCAGGAATTTCGCTTGAGTTGATAACTTCCTGAAGGTCGTTTTCACAGTTGGTGTAAATAGTTTCGAGGTCTGTGCGCGGATAGTCGCGGCTTGCGCTCTGAATGTAGGTGTCAGAGTAGGGCACTGCTCCAAACTGCTGTGTCATGAGATAATATCCGTAAGCTCTAAGGAATAGGCCTTCTGCACGATATCTCTTGTATTCTTCTCCGCTGTAGTTGATAAGACCGTTGGCATTATTTATAAGTCCTGTACATGCAACGTAGTAGTCTTTCACTTCGTCTGTCTCGGCGGTCAGCGAATAATCCTGGAATACTGATGCACCCTGACCACGGCAAGGCATATAGAGGTCTGTGCCGTCATCGTTGATGTTTAATGCCGTAGCCAGATTCTTTAAAGATAGGAAGGCATATGCCCTGAAAGACTCCAGTCCTTCTTTTGTCCTGAAATATGTTTCAGGATCCATTTTGTCTCCTCCGGCTGTCTTGTTTTCTGCTTCAAGGAAGTCCGAGCAGCTTGTGGCCGACATCAGTGCCAGAAGAGCCATTGTTATGATATATGATATTTTTTTCATTTTTCTTGATTATTGAAGTTAGAATTTAAGACTTGCACCAAATTCCCATGTAACAGTGCTAGGACCATCGTTTTCTGCACCGCCTCCGGCCCATTCCGGATCAAATCCTTTGTAGTCGGTCCATACGAACGGGTTGGTTACTGTGCAATAAAGGCGCAGATGGCTGATGCCGATCTTGTTGATCCATTTCTTCGGGAACGTGTATCCGAGAGTAATGTTCTTGACTTTTACGAAAGACGCGTCTGTGATGGCCTGGCATTGTGAACCGTCACGGTTGAAGGCATGTGTTCCGTTAAGACCTGCAGTGTTTCCGTCGTTCGGGAAAGGATATGCACCATAGTGGGTGGTCTGCTGGTATACCGGGTTGATGTATGTTCCGTCGGGATTAATACCGTCGCAGTCGATAAGTGTTCCTGCCGGGATATAATAGTCAACGTTCAGGTGCATCCATCCACGGTCTTTATAGTCGAGATATTGTGCATAGAAGTCAGAGTACACCTTATAGTTCTGCTTGGTGTAAAGTGATGCAGACAAGTCCCAGTTCTTGTATGACAGAGATGTTGTGAGGCTTCCTGTCCATGACGGGTCTGACCTGTAAACCTTCTTGTCTTTGTCGTCGATAGTTCCGTCGCCGTTGACATCTTCTATAATCGGGTTGCCTTCCTGCAGTCCGTAGCAAATGTTGTAATAGTCATATTCTTTCATTGTTGAGCCTGGTGTAAGGCCTTTTGCCACGGCGATTTCTGTGTTAGGCACAATCATGTCGCGGTCGGTTACGATGCCTGCCCAGTGATATCCGTATACGTTGTTGATAGAGCATCCGATGAAAAGGTTGTCGTTAGGCAGGTTTGCACCTGAACCGTTGATTTCCTTCACCTTGTTGATGTTGCGTGCATAGTTTAAAGAGATGTCCCAGCGCCAGTCTTTTGTGATGACAGGAATTGCGGTTACAGCAAATTCGATACCTCTGTTCTGCACGCTTCCTACGTTTGTGTTAAGCTTCATGGGGTTGCCGTCGCTGTCTGTTCCGGCTTCGAGCGGAAGCTCTACAGAGTAGAGAAGGTCGTCTGAGGTCTTCTGATACAGATCCACGCTACCGAAGATGCGGTTCTTGAGGAAGCCGAAGTCGATACCGAAGTTGATTTCCTTAGACTCTTCCCATGTCAGGAATCTGTCTACGATGCTGCTCGGATAGAAAGCGTTTACGTAAGTGCTTCCGAAGGGATAGTAAACCGGACCGGCTACTGTTGTTCTTGTAGCATAGTTTCCTACGCCGGTGTTGTTACCTGTTACACCGTATGAAAGTCTTACCTTTAAGTTAGAGAGCCATTTTACGTTCTGAAGGAACTTCTCTTGTGACGCGCGCCATGCAACGGCAACAGACGGGAAGCATCCCCAGCGCTGGTCTGGTTCAAATTTTGAAGAGCCGTCCCAACGTACAGTTGCGGTAAGCATATATCTCTCGTCGAAGGTATAGTTGGCGCGAAGAGCGTATGAAATCATACTGTTTTCACTGAAAGAGTTGTTCGTATTGGTAAGGTCAATGGTTCCTGATGACAGATTGTACCAAAGTGAGCCGTCGAGCACACCCTGTGCTGCCTGATTGGTGGCTTCGGTGTCGCTTGCCATCATAGAGAACAGTCCCATGAGGTTAACGGCGTGTTTCTTTGCAAACACTTTGTCGAATGTAAGGATGTTGTCCCATGTCCATTGTCTGTTGCGTGACGTTGCAAGACTTGCCGTGTTTACAGGGTTTCCGTTGGTGTCGGTTGTACCTACTACTGTTGCTCCTGCATAGTCGAGCACATAGTCGGTGAAAACACCGTCACGGTAATAAGTGAAGTTTGGCGAGAATGTTGTCTTGAACGTAAGTTCTTTTATCGGCTTGATTTGCAGATATACATTGCCGAGCATGCGCCATGTCTGACGCTTGTGTGTGTATACGTCCATCAGGTAGAGCGGGTTGTACTGTCCTGAGAACTGGTGGCCTGTTGACGAGGCCGTACCCATGGCTACAGAGTTGCCTGGATAGTAGTTTTTATATATTTGTCCGTATTGGTTGTAATAGTAGCCGGTGTATCCTTCCTCCGGAATGTTTCCGTTGGCATCATAGATATATCCGTTTCTTTCGTCCGGCTGTGTTGAATATGGCTGGCAGAAGGGATTGAGCCTGTAGGCAAGCTCAATGGCGTCATCGTTTGCATATTCGTTTCTGATATAAGCCATGTTTACGGTGAATCCGCCGCTGATAATCTTGTTGATCTGTGCGTCAAGACTGCCCTTGAAGCTGAACTGGTCTCTGCTGTCGCCTACATATATACCTTTCTCTTGGTTGTAGCCGAGTCCGACATGATAGTTTACTCTTTCAGAAGCTCCGCTTATGGCCACGTAATGGTTTTGCTGTGTTCCGTTGCGTGTTGCCAGATCTGCCCAGTCAGTGGTCTGTCCTCCTGCAATAATCTGTTTTAGGATAGAATTTCCGTCTCCGTCAACCAGTGCCATTTGATCAAAATTGCCCATGATGTACATCGGGTTGGCCAGGTTAGTCTGTCCTTGTCCATAAGAAAGGAACTTCAGGAAGCGGTAATTGTAGAATTGCTGTCCGGTCTGGAATTCAGGCATACGTGCAACTTTTGATACGCCGTAATAGCCGTCGTATGAGATGGTCGGCTTGCTCATTTTCTTGCCGATGTTAAGGCTTCCTTTGGTTGTAACCATAATCACACCGGCTGTGGCGCGTGAACCGTATATCGCGGTTGACGATGCGTCTTTCAGAACGTCGATGCGCTCAATGTCTTGCTGGTTAAGGAAGTTGATGTCGTCGCAGATTATTCCGTCAACAACATAAATAGGTTTAGTGTCAGAGTTTGTAGATGATTTTCCGCGAATCTCAATGTCAAAGTCTCCGCCGGCACGGCTTGAGTTCTTTGTAATGTTGACACCAGGAACGGTACCCTGAAGACCTTCCATGACAGTTGCGGCTCCTTTGGCTGTTACGTCTTCCGTGCTTAGTGAACTCACTGATCCTGTGAGGTCGCTTTTTTTCATGGTTCCGTATCCTACAACAACAAGCTCGTCAAGTGCCTGGTTGTCTTCTTGCATGACAAGGTTTAGTGTGGAACTGTTGCCTACTTTTACATTCAGGTCTTTATAGCCGATGTAGGTAATTTTAAGGTTGGTCGACTCTGTTGCATTAGGAATCTTAAAATTACCGTCGATGTCAGTTATAGCACCTGCTTTTCCGTCGACAAGGACTGTAACGCCGATCATTGGTTCCCCGTTAGCGTCTCTCACCGTACCGGTAATTACCTTTTGCGCAAATGCAGAAAGGCATATTACAGGCAGCATTGATGCCAATAGGATTCTTCTTGTTAGTAAATGCATAAATGTTTTATTTTTAATTGTTAGTAGTTAGTGTTTCTCTATATATGATTATATGTTTGCTCTATTTTTTCATGGCCGTTTTCATGGTATTTTTATCAGTAGGCCAAGTAGATTTCTGCCGGTTAAAGTAGATTTGTTATGTGCAAATATACAATAATTTTAAATTCAAGACAAATAAAAACACTTTTTTTTGATGTTTGTCGGATAATTTATTTTGTTATATAACCTTAATATTTGATTTATTGGCTTATTTTTTAATGCTTTTGTGTTTAGTTTTTTGCTTAAATAATGTTGTATTTTGGCAATTCTTTAGGGCGTATTATATATCTGGTAGGTGGGCTTGGTGTCAGGATGGGCCGGTTAAGACTTTGTCTGATTCATAATAAAAGTTAACGTGTGGGCTGCTGCTTATGTAACAAATATGGGGTATGGGCTACGGATGTTAAGTTGATTCAGAATAGGAAACTGTTGTTGCTGTTGATCGGCAAAGTAAAACGCAGTGTCGGGTTTGTTTCAGGCTTGTCGCCATGTCATGGTTCTGATGTTGCGCCCTTTAGGGAGGATATAAAACAGAAAACTTTTTGATTTTGACGCTTTCAGACTGGCTTTTTTCTAACGGAATGGAATTATTTTATGAAAAAAGCCGTAAATTCGTTCGCACTTGCTAAAGTGTTGATTCCTAGCGGTTTATGTCGTTGTTGTAGATGCTTCTCGATTGTTAAAAAAGCTAACTGGGCCGTTTGCTCATCAAAAACCATAGGTTTATGCACCGCAGGTAGTACATTTTTCATGCCTGAAGCAATAGTTTTGGCATCTTAAATTGCTGTTTTGAGGGCAAGAAAGTGTCTGATATGCAAATAAATGTTATAGAAATTGGTGCGTTATATTTATTGGCTTAACAATTATTATAATTATGTTTTCTATTTTGCAGAAAACTCTGAACATAAATTTTGTAAAGGTTTTTCTGTCGGAGACTTTTGTGTCAGGCTGTTTTGTTGGGTGGTATTGATTGCATAAAAATAAAAGCCAGACATCGCAACGGATTGTTGTTGCTGTCTGGCTTTTATTATGTTGTGTGATATAAGTTTCGCGGCAGATTGCCTTGATCTTTGCCGCTGTATCTGTCTGTTTGATTATATTTCAGGTATCCAGCTGTTGTCCATCTTGAAGACGTTGTCAACTGTTATCTTGGCAGCCTCTTTTTTTGTCAGTTGCTTGCTCCACGGTGCCCTATCTTTCGTTGTTGCTCCGGCACCGCTGTTGTTGTATTCCATGTAGCGTGCTGTCTTTTCGTTCGAAGCCTTGCCCCAGTTGTGCCATCCGGCAGGCAGAATGTGACTGCCAAGCTCGCAGTTCATGAACAGGGTGAAGGCGTAAGGGCGCCACGGACGTCCGAGATATACCTTTGTAACGCCTTCGGCTGCCGTAAGCTTGCAGCGGTTGAACACGTAGCCGAAAGCCACGTCTGCAGGCGTTGAGGCTGCTGTGACGTAAGAGTTTTGCTTGCTGTGTATGGTGCAGCCCTCAAACCATGCCGTAGACGGACCGAAGATAAAGTCGGTTGTTCCCTCGATGTAGCAGTTCTTAAAGTATAGTCTGGTGTTGGCCAGACCTGTATACACTGTGTCCTGGTTGCCCAGCAGGCGGCAGTTTACAAACACGAGATGGTCGCCTTCTGTGTGAAGTGCCACGGCCTGTCCAAGCTTTGCGGCATTGTTTTCTATCGTGATATTCTTAAATGTGATATAGTTGCCTTCCACTTTGACGGTGTATGTGCGGAATGTTCCCATGGGCTTGTTGGTGTCTTCAAGCCTTATGTTGGCATGGTCGTCGTAGGTTATTATGGTGTTTTCAGCATCTTCGCCGCACACTTCGATGTTGGTGAGCCACGACGGTATTATCACTTTCTCCTTATATACGCCTTTCTTTACGTATATTACTTTGTGATATTCCATGAATGCGCGGCACACTTCAACGGCCTCGTTGATGGTTCTGAACTGGCCGGTGCCGTCTCTCGAAACCACCAGTGTGTCGGGATTGTCATAAGGGTTGGCTGCGTTTGCCGTAAATGCGGCTAGTGCCGCAATGATAATGATGAATAGTTTTTTCATAGTTGTGCTTTTTGACAGGCTGTGCCATACGGGCACGACTGCCTCAGCCGGCTGTAACGCCGGCTGTGCATGGTCAGCCGGAAGTTGTTTATAATATTTGTTTTATTTCTTGTAGTCCTTCTACTTTCTTCAGTTTTCCCATTATAGTCCTGACGTCGTCGCGGTCGTGTATCCTCAGTTCGAGTGTTCCGTCAAATATTCCTTCTTCGCACGACAGCGTCACTCTGTGTATGTTTACGTTAAGCTCGTCGGATATAACCTGGGTAACCTCGTTGAGCATGCCGATTCTGTCTATTCCTTTTATCTCTATTACTGCATCGAAGAGCAGTTTCTTGTGCATGTCCCATTTGGCATCGAGTATGCGGTTGCCGTATCCAGATTTTAGCTTTGCTGCAACGGGGCACGACCTTTTGTGTATCTCAATGCGGTTCTTGCCGTCGATAAATCCTAGTGCGTCGTCGCCGGGTATGGGGTGACAGCAGTCAGGGAAGATAAACTGGTTTATGTTGTCGTCTGTGATATATATAGGCTTTTTCCGGTTGAAGCCTTCTTTTACGATGAAGTAGTTTGGCTTCTTGTTCTCGTTGCCTTTCTTCTTTTCCTTGCCCAGAAACGGCACAAACTTTCGCCATGTTACGGCCGAGTTCTGCTTTCTCTTACCGTTTATTTCGTCGATGTCTTTATCGCTGAGTATGATATTCTTCTTTCCTATTGCCTTGAACAGTTCGTCCGGCTTCTGCACCTCGTGGAATTCGCACAGCTTGTCGATTACAGACGAGTTGATTTCCAGCGAGTGCTTGCTAAGGAATTCAGACAGAATCTCTTCGCCTTGCTTCTGTATCTCGCGGGCTTCGCGGCGTAATATTGCCTGTATCTTAGCCTTAGCCTTTGCCGTTGATGCAAAGTTTATCCATGATGGCTGCACGTGCTGCGAGTTTGAGGTGAGAATTTCCACCTGGTCGCCGCTTTGCAGCTTGTGGCTCAGCGGCACGAGCTTGTGGTTTACCTTTGCGCCTATGCAGTGGCTGCCGAGGAATGTGTGTATCTGGAATGCAAAGTCGAGGGCCGTACAGCCTGCCGGCATGGTCTTTATCTCGCCTTTTGGGGTAAATACAAATATCTCTGATGCAAAAAGGTTGAGCTTTATAGCGTCGAGGAAGTCCATTGCATCGGGCTGCGGGTCGTCAAGAATCTCTTTGATGGTGCGCAGCCAGTTGTTAAGTTCGCCTTCGTCTTCAGTAATTTCGTCGCCTTCTTTATATTTCCAGTGTGCGGCAAAGCCCTGTTCTGCCACTTCGTCCATTCTTTCAGAGCGTATCTGTACCTCAATCCATCGGCCCTGCTTGCTCATCAGAGTTACGTGCAGAGCCTGATATCCGTTGGCCTTGGGATGGTTGACCCAGTCGCGCAGACGGTCGGGGTGCGACTTGTAGATCTGGCTTATCGCCACATATATGTTGAAGCATTCGTTGACTTCCTCTTCACGTTTCTTGGGCTTGAAGATTATTCTTACAGCCAGAATGTCGTAAACCTGGTCGAAGCTTACGTGCTTGTTCTGCATCTTGTTCCAGATGGAGTAGGGGCTTTTCACCCTGGCTTTTATTTCATATTCAAGTCCCATCCTGTCGAGAGCCTGCTTTATTGGACCTGTAAAGTCGTCAAACAGACTGTCGAGAGACGCCTTTGTGTCTGCCAGTTTAGATTCTATTGATTTATACTCTTCGGGATGTTCAAACTTGAAACTCAGGTTCTCAAGCTCGGTCTTTATCTTGTTCAGTCCGAGGCGGTTGGCAAGCGGCGCGTAGATGTATAGCGTTTCTCCGGCAATCTTGTATTGCTTGTTTGCCGGCTGGCTGTCAAGCGTGCGCATGTTGTGCAGGCGGTCGCATATCTTAATTAGGATAACGCGTATGTCGTCGCTCATGGTCAGAAGCAGCTTCTTGAAGTTTTCTGCCTGTGCCGACGCCTGGTCGCCGAATATTCCGCCTGAAATCTTTGTCAGTCCGTCCACAATCTGCGCAATCTTAGGGCCGAAGATGTTCTCTATGTCTTCAACCGTGTAGTCGGTGTCTTCAACCACGTCGTGCAGAAGTGCCGCACTTATACTGGTAGAGCCGAGCCCCATCTCGCTGCATGCGATCTGGGCCACGGCTATTGGGTGCATTATATATGGTTCGCCAGACAAGCGTCTAACGCCCTTATGTGCCTGTTTGGCAAAGTTGAATGCTTTAGTTATTATGTCAACTTTCTTTCTGTGGCGTGTGGACAAATAGTCGTTCAGCAGACGCTGAAAAGCATCACCGACCAACTTTTCCTCAGCAATTTCTCTCTCTTTGTCAATGTTGTTACGCTCGTCCATAATTGGTTTCTCCAGATATTATTAATAAGGTATGCAGGTGAAGCGCCTTTTTTATTTCACCCTGATTTTCTTTCCGGCACGTATGTTGTTTCCTTTTATACCGTTAAGCTGGCGCAGCTTCTTTACGGTAGTGTGGTGCCTTTCTGCTATCTCAGACAATGTGTCTCCGCTTCTTACGGTTACGCTCTTCTTTCTTGTTCTTGAGCGTCTTGACGATTTTCTCTTTCTGCTTTTGCTCTTGCTGTAGCTCTTGCGTGTGCTGCTTGTGCTTGTTGTGTACTTGCTGCTTTCAACTTCCACCAGCGAACGTCTGGTGAGCAGCGCGTCAGTCTCGTATCTGTAGATAGAGTCTTCGTTTGCGATAAATGTGTTTGTGGCGTTGGCCGGCAGACGTATCACCGACGGCTTGTTGTTGCCGTTGACGATGTCGCGGCGATACTGCGGATTTAGTGTGCGCAGCTCTTCAATGTCAATGCCGCACACGTCGGCAATCTGCTTAAGATGAACATCCTTTGACACAACCACGGTGTCGGTCTTGGCCGGCAGTGTGGTGCGCATGGGGCAGATGTTGTGCTCGCAGTAGTAGTTCATCACGTAGTTTGCGGCAATGAACGCCGGCACATATCCTCTGGTTTCGCGTGGAAGGTAAGGATAAATCTTCCAGTAGTCGGCCTGTCCGTCGGCGCGGTGTATGGCCTTGTTTATGTTCTCCGGTCCGCAGTTGTATGCAGCAATCACCAGGCTCCAGTCGCCGAAGATATTATAAAGGTCTTTAAGATAGTGGGCAGCTGCATAAGACGATTTAATGGGATCTCTGCGCTCGTCGATAAGCGAGTTGATTTCCAGTCCGTACTGCTTGCCCGTTGCTACCATAAACTGCCACAGTCCGGCAGCGCCTGCATGAGATGTGGCTTTAGGGTTTAATGCCGACTCGATTACCGGCAGATATTTTAGTTCAAGCGGCAGTCCGTAGGCCTCGAGAGCCTCTTCAAATATAGGTATGTAGAAGTTTGACGCTCCCAGCATGTAGCTTACCGAATGGCGCAGTCTGCCGGTATATCTGTCGATGAATTTCTGTACAATTTCGTTGTATGGCATTTCCATGACGTTCGGCAGCCTGCTGAGGCGCTCGATGTACACCTCTTTCGGGTAATCTCTGTTCTCGTCACGGTAGTTGCAGTCTTCGTCCTGCTGTAAGTAAGTTTTTGAATAGTATAAGTTCAGGAGGCTGTCAACTTCATAGTTCATAGCCTCAGGCAAGTCAATTGTTTCTTCTTTTCCGTCATTGTCAGTCACAATTATTTCATCCTTTTCGTTCTGAGCCTGCATCACGCAGTTACCTCCGAAAAGCATCGTGGCAATGATTATAAAAACTTTCTTTCTCATAAAATGTTTATATACAGAATCTTATAATTTAAATCTTTTTTCAGAAGGTTATAGAGCACTGAAGTCCCAATGACGATGATTTAAGCGGATTCAGTGACGACCTGTTGTTTATTATCGTAGGCTCAAGCTTCATGCTCAGGTCTTTTGAAATGTCAAATTCTGACAGTGACGCGTCGACATACGCGTCTATTACCGACAGGGCGTAAACGCCGATGAGGCAGAATACGCTCAAGTCGCGGTATCTGCGGTAGAAGTCCTTACGCTTTTTGAACAGATTTTGGTATTGTTCCTTGTTCTCTTCCGTTATGGTGTTGCCCAGATGCAGAAACTGGTTATAGCTCTCCGTGCTTGGGTCGTTGTCCATGATGTCCATGTAGGCCTGCGAGTAGTCCTTATACATCTGGTTGTTCCATCTTATGGCGTAAAGACATCCGATGAAGCCACCATATACAATAGGCAGCTTCCAGTATTTGCGGTTATATATTTGTCCTGCTCCCGGTATCACGATGGCAAGCCACATGGCTCTTTTGGCGTTTGGTCTCCATGTGCTCCAGTCGCGTTTCTCTTTTTTCTTCTTTACAGAATCGTTTGCCGACAGCATCCTCATGCTGACAGAGTCGGCCGCAGACACAACCTTGTTTATCGTGTCGCTTATCTGCTTGTCGTTTTCTGCCGCAACCGTCATGATCGTATCGTTGACCGTGATGGTGTCCTTGTCGCCCGTTCCGAGCGCGCTGCACGGCATCATCACGGCAAGCATGCATATGGCCGCTGCCAGTCTTGACAGGTAATATGTTAGATGTCTGCTTGTATCCACAGCTTTATCTTACTGTTCTTTCAGTTTGTCAAACATGCTCATTATACGCACAAGCTCTTCTTCGTTGGCAAACGGAATGCTAATCTTGCCCTTGCCGTTGGCCGAGCAGGTCATCTGAACTTTAGTCTTGAAGAAGTCAGACAGATGCTGTTTCAGTGTAGAGAATTCTTCGGGCATCTGCTGGTTAGATGCTATCTTCTTCTTGCCGCTGACTATGTCTTCGCCGTTTTTCAGCTTCTGCACCATTTCCTCCACCTTGCGTACAGAGTAGCCGTTCTTTTGTATCTCCTTGAACAGCTTCACCTGCAGCGACGGGCTGTCTATCGCCAGCAGCGCGCGTGCGTGTCCCATGTCAATCTCCTTGTTCTGCAGTGCCATCTGCACTTGTGCAGGCAACTTCAGTAGGCGGAGATAGTTTGATATTGCCGTGCGGCTTTTGCCCACTCTTTCCGACACCTTCTCCTGCGTCATTCCTGTGTTTGTCAGCAGGTGTTCGTATGCCAGGGCAATTTCTATCGCGTTGAGGTCTTCGCGCTGGATGTTCTCAACGAGAGCCATCTCCATCACGTTTTCGTCCTTGATGGTGCGTATGTATGCCGGTATAGCCCTTAGTCCGGCTATCTGCGATGCTCTCCAGCGGCGTTCGCCGGCAATAATCTGAAATCTGTTGTCGTCAACCTGTCGCAGCGTTATCGGCTGAATGATGCCTATCTCGCGTATGCTGTTGGCAAGCTCGTTGAGAGCTTCCTCGTCAAATTCGCGTCGCGGCTGGTTAGGGTTGGCTTCTATCTGCTCAATAGATATCTCGCTGATGGTCGAGCTGCCCTGCGGGCGCACGGCTTCGGTAGATATCAGAGCGTCGAGTCCGCGTCCGAGCGGATTGCTGTATCTTTTCTTAATGGCCATAATCTTCTTACTTGTTCCTGTTTATAATCTCCTTTGCCAGTGCCAGATGGTTCTTGCTTCCTGTTGAGTCGGCATCGTAAAGAATAACCGGAAGTCCGTGGCTTGGCGACTCGCTCAGTTTCACGTTACGCTGTATGACGGTCTTGAACACAAGCTCCTGGAAGTGGCGCTTCACCTCGTCATAAATCTGGTTGGCCAGGCGCAGGCGGCTGTCATACATAGTCAGCAAGAATCCCTCAATCTCGAGTTTCGGGTTCAGCTTGCTCTTTATTATCTTTATCGTGTTCAGCAGCTTGCTTATTCCCTCAAGGGCAAAGTATTCGCATTGAACAGGTATTATTACAGAGTCGGCGGCAGTAAGGGCATTCACCGTTATCAGGCCGAGCGACGGCGAGCAGTCAATCAGGATATAGTCGTAGTCGCCCCTTATCGGCTGCAGCAGGTTTTTTATCACCTGCTCTCTGTGTTCAAGGTTTAGCATCTCTATTTCGGCTCCCACAAGGTCAATGTGGCTCGGCATAATGTCAAGTCCGTCAATGTCTGTGGTATAGACGGCGTCATGTACGTCTGCATGGTCGATGATACATTCGTACAGCGAGCAGTCCACGTCTTTCGTGTTGACTCCGAGGCCGCTCGAAGCGTTGGCCTGCGGGTCGGCATCGATTACCAGAACCTTTTTTTCCAGTGTGGCGAGGGATGCAGCCAAGTTAATTGTCGTGGTTGTCTTTCCCACGCCTCCTTTTTGGTTTGCTAATGCGATAATTTTTCCCATTTGTCTTATATTGGTGTCCTAAATCTAATGTCTTTATTTGCTCGTTTTAGAATTGCTCCTTCCAAAAATATTTTGCAAAAATACATATTTTATGTGAGAAATAGTTGTTTTAAACCTTTTTTCGTACTTTTGTAGCCGAAAGAAAATGATTTTTATGAAAATTATGAAACCATTAATACTTATTTCTAACGACGACGGCTACCATGCCAAGGGACTTAACTCGCTGATAGACATGCTCTCTGATTTAGGCGATATCCTTGTCTGCGCGCCCGAGTCGGCACGTTCAGGATTTGCCACAGCCTTCTCTGCAACCACTCCCTTGAGGCTCAAGCTGCGCCGCAAGCGCGAGGGCGTTGAGGTGTGGTCGTGCAACGGTACGCCCGTCGACTGTGTCAAACTGGCGTTGAGCCAGCTCTGCCCGCGCCGTCCCGATATGGTCATCGGCGGCATCAACCACGGCGACAACGGCTCTGTCAATTCTCATTATTCGGGCACAATGGGCGTTACGCGCGAGGGTTGCATGAAGTATATTCCTTCAGTTGCCTTCTCTCTCTGCGACTATAGAGACGACGCCGACTTTGAGCCTCTGCGCAGCATCGTCAGAAAGATTACGGCCAAGGTGCTGGCCGAAGGTCTGCCAAAGGGAACGTGCCTTAACGTAAACTTCCCCAAGGCTGCTGAATTTAACGGCGTAAAGGTATGCCGAATGGCTAAAGGTACATGGGGAAATGAGGTTGTTCGCGCCCATCATCCCAGGGGGTACGACTATTATTGGCTTGTGGGCGAATATACCAACGATGAGCCTGAAGCAACCGACACCGACAACTGGGCTCTCAACCATGGTTATGTGGCCATAACGCCCACCACAATCGACGTTACCGACTATGCCATGTTCGAACGTCTGAAGGATGATGACGATTGGCTTAGTTAGCTTTTATTAACATCGTCTTCTCTTTTGTTTATTCCACGCAGAAAGTCTTCGAGCGAGTCTTCCTGGCGAAGTCGTAGTTTTTTGCGCAGGCGTGTTCGTGATTTCTTGATGCTGTCTGGTTGCACTGACAGCATCATGGCAATTTGTTTGCCATACATTCCGGTGCGTATGTATGCGCAAAGGCGTAGTTCATATTCAGTGAGAGCAGGGTGCATCTCTTTAAGTCGTATGAAAAATCCGGGATGTACCTGCTCAAAATGAGCACGAAACTTGTGCCATTCGTCTTCTTCGCTGGCATGTGCACGGATTTGATTCTTTAGTTCTATCACTGTGCTTCTGGTTATTTGTCCGGCATCGCCCCCATTGTCTATGCGCTGCAGCAATTCGTCAAGCATCTGGTTTTTCTCTATCAGCATCAATGAATTTGAAACCAGTTCGCGGTTTTTTGAGTCCATTTCCAATTGAAATTGTAACTCTTCGTTTTTCAATCGTGTTTCAAGTTCTTTGTTTTCTAGTTCTTGTATACGTTTTTTTGCTAAAGCCTTACGGCGTTGTGACCAGAATCCATAACAGGCAAATCCACAGGTTAATACGACAACAATAAGAATAAGAACAAGCAAAATTCTGTGTAGTCTAGCTTCTGCCTGTTGCCGTGCTAAAGTTGCTTCATAATTGTTTATTGCTGCTCTACTTTCCATATGGTAGACTTCAGTCAGATTCCCTGCTTTTTGAAGCGAGTCTTGGTAGATTTGTGATCTATCTAAATAGTAATATGCAGAGTCCCAGCGTTCTTGCATCCTGAATGAATTAGCCATGCCGTTTAGGGTTGGTAATAAGAGCCTGTTATTTTTATTTTTTTTAAGGTAGTTCCATACTTTGCGATAAAATAGAAGTGCACTGTCACTTTTATTTGTATAAAGATAAGTCGCACCAAGATTTACACTAGCTTGCATTATGTATGTTTCATGATTGTAAAGAATTGCAGTTTTGTAGGCAATTCGTGAGATTTTTTCGTTTAGTTTAATGCTTTTTATAAAGCTTATAAGTGACGAATATGCTTCAAGTATAAAGGCTGTGTCTTTTTTTGATTCTGGTTGATTCATTATGTTTTTTATTAATGCTATCGCTTCTTTTGTTTGCCCTTTTGAATTTAGAATATTGGCAAGGTTTAGCTGATTCTTAATGCGATATTCCTTTTTGTTGCAAAGATAATATAAGCTGTCGGCTCTGTGTAAATAATCGTATGCTTTATTATGTTCGCCCAACTGCTGAAAAATCGTTCCGATAGTGACACATGTATTTGCAATGTTTATTTTGTCGTCTACTTTTTCCAAATATTGTAATTGTTTATAGTAAGCTTTATATGCCTCAAAATAAGTCATATTGTTCACCGTACAATTTATGATAAGTCTTTCAAGTCGGTGGTAATCATATTCATAATGTATAATATCTACAAGTTTTATTGCTTTTCGGGCTAATGATTCGGCTGAATTTAGTTGTGAATATTTCCACCTCCAAAATGCGTCCCAATACATAGCTCGCCACATTAGTACAGGCTTGTCTTTGTGCCTTCTTGCTATGACGTACATGGATTTTATATAAGTTTTGAATTTTTCAGGATGTGAAAAATTATCCATGTCGTGTTCGCATATAGTGGTAAGAGAATCGAAAGGCCTACACACAGGTTTCCAACTTTTTGCAGAAATAGTTTGTAAAACTATAGAAAATGATAATATGATGAATAATTTTACCATAATTTGTGACTGCTCTTATAGATATGTAGATTCAATGTAACAAAAATATTATGCATTTCATTAATATTTATAGGTTTTTTATTTGTCGTTATTTAATAATCTTAAATGGCACAAAGGTAGGCAAAAAGAATGAAAAATATTATTTTAATAATAAAAAATAGGGATGTCCCCCATGTGTCCCCTTAATAAATTGTTGCTTAATTGTGTAGCTTACTTATATTTGTATATAGTTTAATTTAAAAATCTTACTATTATGAAAAATTGTCTATTTTCCATGTTGGCACTCACAGTAGTTTGCTTATGGGTTGGAAACAGCGCAAATGCGCAGAGAATTTATAATGTAAATTATTCAAATAATAAGCAAAAATTTGAAAACTTCAAGATTTTTGAAGAACAGACATTTGGAAATATACGGAGAATTCGCACAAACAAAAAAACTCTTGCTTCTGAAGATTTGATAAATGTTACTTTAGAATTAAAATATAATCCAGATATATTTTTACCTATATATGGAGCTGCTTATAATTCCGATATTACTGCTGAAGTTGGTTATAAAGGAAATAATAAGATTGATATGTCTATCCCCAAGGGGGTGTATGATTTTATGTGTGATTTTTCTATGACATTAGATAATACAAGTGTTATTGCTCATTGTGTCAGAGAACTTGTTGATGTTGTAAAAGATACAACTGTGGTCCTTGATGCAGGAGAAATTTCTAGACGAGTTAGTGTTAAATCTTATTCTCCAACTGGCGAATTATGTTATGTTCCAAAATATGATGAAGAATCAAATGTTATTATTGATGAGGGAACTGTTGACAATATGCATATTTCAAGTTTTTATTTGTTAAAAGGATATGGATATGTGTCGGGAATTACAGGTGGATTTAGTTCTGATTTTGGTGATGAAGATGGAGCTTCTGAATATGATTTTTATGTTAATGAACTTAGTGACCGTTATATTTTGGCTCAAAGTCGTATTTCTGAAGAGAATGGAATGTATTATGTGAATAAATTTGTTACAGAAGGAACTGAAAAAAAAGTATTATCAAATAACCCTAATGATTTTTGCCTATATGAAGCAAAGTATGATTTTAGTCCTCTTGGAGAAAAAATGGATGAACACTTTACGGCTTTAGACCTTATAAATATGTATAATTATAAAGAACTAACCAATGTTAGTTTGAAGAATACAAAGCGTTTATCTTCTGAAAATATGATAAAGATTTTTATTGATGCACCAAAAGAAATAGAGAGTGTAAATGATAAATTTGATATTATGGTTTATCCTAAAATTAGTGATTATACATATTCGCGCATAAGAGAATTTTCATACGGTGATGTGGTATATAGAGATACTGTTTTTACTGATCTTTATAATATAGGTTTGCCTATGTTTATTGATAAAATGGGAATAGAATATGTAAATAATGGGCATGCCGCTTATGGAAATTATGCATTTCAGATACCAGCACCAGAAGAAGGTAAAGATATAGAAATGTTTGAATATCCAGGTCATCCTTCATTTTCATATACAGATAGCAAAATAAAGATGGGATATGGGAATAGTTGTCCTATAAATGCATTTATGGCTAGAAATTTATTTGACGATGCTTATAATTGGAATGTCTCTTATTTATCACCATGTTATATTGGAAGATTGGGGGAAATCCGTATGAGTGATCTTTATGTTCTAAAGATGAGTCTGAAATATAATGGAGAAGAAGTGTTAGGCAATTTCAACCAATTGGATAGCTTGATGACTGCATGGGCAGAGGAAAAACATCCATATGGTGAAATAGACTTGACTCTCACAAATGAGAATGTAGATGTTGACGGTATATCTGGCTATAATTTAACCCGAATAATATATGATCAGCGTAAAGAAGATTGGACCGCACCAACGTTACAGATGCTTCATTTTAAAAATACTGATGGTATGATAACAGACCGCTTTGATGTTCCGCAAGACGGAATATTGGAATTTTGCGGTGGCGATTTTAATCTTCAGAATAAAAATGATTTATTTTACTTCGACTGCAAGGAGCAAGCCGTAGCCGTTGCTTATTCACCTTACGGACAGGACAGCTGGACTGAACTTGCCGTTGATGAGATACCTGAACTTTACCGCATGCCGGGCTTTGGCTATTTCTATCGTGGCTCGCTTGAAAGCGTAAACCGTGAGAGCAGTAACGGATGGTATGATTTGAAGATAACATTAACTGACGCTTCTGGCAATATGCAGGAACAGACCATAAGTCCTGCTTTCCGCATAGGAAACGTTACAGGTGTTAGTGAGACTTTGCAAAGCACGATGTCTCTGCGCCATGTTGGTCGACAGCTTTATGTTGATGGCGTTGACAGTGCTGGTGTGTCGGTCTATACTGCTGATGGTATGTGTGTTGTTAAGGCTGCTGATGCTGTTACTCGTCCGGTCTCTCTCGGCAACGTTGCTCCTGGTATGTATGTGGTTAGGGCCACAGCTGCTGATGGCAGACAGATAGTCAGAAAAATAACAGTACACTAAAATGAAACATAGCAAAATGTGCTGATTTTGTAAGCATTACATTTCTTTATTACTGCCGGACTTTATAATCCGGCAGTTTTTGTTTTCATATTTTTCAGATTTGTGATTTTGTATAATACGATTATTATGCTGAAATTTAAACGTGTGATTTGGTTAAATCTGATGACTTGCGATTATTGAATTTATGCAAATACAAGATAAAGCAAGTATAATTAGCTTTAACAAAAAACGTCTTATTTGTTTCATTGTTTCCGTTTTTAGTGCTATTTTTGCATGTCTAGTTTATTAAGAACAATTATTTTAAACAACCATAATGAAATATTATCTTATTGCCGGTGAGGCAAGTGGCGACCTTCATGCGTCGCGGCTTATGCAGTCGCTCAGAAGAGTCGACGGCGAGGCTGAGTTCCGTTTCTTCGGAGGTGACCTTATGTCGGCTGCCGGAGGCATGCGTGTGCGCCACTATCGCGACTTGGCATATATGGGCTTTGTGCCTGTCCTGCTGCATCTCAGAACCATATTCAGAAACATGGCTTTCTGTAAGCGCGACATAATCGAGTGGCACCCTGATGTGGTGATATTGGTTGATTACCCCGGTTTTAATCTCGACATAGCCAAGTTTCTGCATGCCAAGACTTCAATACCTGCGTATTATTACATCTCGCCAAAGATTTGGGCATGGAAAGAGTACCGCATAAAGAACATAAAGCGTGATGTCAGCGAGCTGTTCTCCATTCTGCCTTTCGAGGTGCCCTTCTTTGAAGGCAAGCACGGCTACAAGATACACTATGTGGGCAATCCTACGGCCGACGAGGTGAGCGGATTCTTGAAGACCTACACCGATTCTTACGACGAGTTCTGCTCTAAAAACGGGCTCGACTCACGCCGTCCTGTCATTGCTTTGCTGGCCGGAAGCCGCAAGCAGGAGATAAAGGACAATCTGCCGGCCATGATAGAGGCTGCCTCGCGCTTTGCCGACAAGTATCAGCTCGTGGTGGCGGGAGCGCCGTCGATAAGTGCAGACTATTATGCCGGGTTCATATCCGGACAGCCCGTAAAGATAGTCTACGGGCAGACTTACGAACTGCTCGCCCATTCGCGTGCGGCTGTTGTAACCAGCGGAACGGCCACTCTTGAGACGGCTCTGTTCAACGTGCCGCAGGTGGTGTGCTACGAAACTCCTATACCAAAGGTCATCGCCTTTCTCCGTAAACATCTGTTGAAGGTGAAATACGTTTCGCTTGTCAATCTCATTGCCGACCGTGAGGTGGTCAGGGAGCTTGTTGCCGACACATTTTCTGCGGATAACATTGCCGCTGAATTGTCGCGTCTGCTGCCCGACGGAGCTTGTCGCAGCAGCATGATTGATGGATATGCCGAAGTGCGCAGGAGGCTCGGCGACAGAATAGCTCCCGACAATGCGGCTGAGATCATGGTGCGGCTGCTGAAGAAAGAGGTCGACGAATAGCCTGTATGGCATATTTTGCCACGGCATTTTTGTCTTCACCAGTGCAGTTGTATGTGCTATTGAATAAAATTCTTTTATTTGCTTAAAATAACACGGCCGTTTCTGATTAAAAAGTGGCCGGTTTACGCCTCAAAAGTGGCCGAGTTTTGACCCGTAACTCGGCCACTTTTGATTTATAACCAAATACCTTTGTTTTGCTTATAGTTTACGTCGTGATAAACATCTAATTTGAAATATGTTTATTGATAAATGCTGTTTTACTTACAGTTTTTCGGCTAAAATTTATCATGACGGTTCATTGTATTGAACTTTTTACTAATTTTGCCCATCGTAATGATAAGAAGCATCAACCTAAATGAAACAGATTTACAGACTTAAATACCTTATACTTGCGATATGTGTGCTTATATCAGACGGCTGTGACGTTGAGCGTTCGTCTCACAGCAAGGCATTGTCGGCAATAGACAGTATGGACGATGTTTCACCGCGCCGGGCCTTGGCAATGCTCGACAGCATAGGGCGAGGACAAACGCTACCGATAAGCCAGACCGAAACTATTACGATTTGCTGCGCATGAATACAGAAGGCAAACTGTATATTGTTCATACGACTGACACGTTGATGCTCCGTCTCCTTGATTATTATGAGAATGAGGGCGACAAGCGGTTCCTGCCTATTATTATGTCAGTCGTGTGTATGATGACATGAACGATAGGGTGCGTGCGTTGCCATTTCTTCAGTAAACTATTGAGCTGGTCTGGTCTACAGCATAGGGTGTCTGTGCACTAAAATTTATTTGGAAATTTGGTGTAACGTTGTATGTTATTTTTAGTTATTTATAATTTGCGAATACTTTTGCGAATATTTTTATTTGGTTTTAACATCCTTTTTTGCTTATTTTGCAATAAATATTTTAATTCATCATTATGAAAAATTTTTTTATACATTTAATGTTTTTTTTGTTATGCTGTAATGTAAGTTACGCAGAACAATATAGTATAAATCTTTATTATAAACATTATGATGACAATGTAGAAATTGGGATAGGTGAGCGTTCAATAAATATAATACCGTCCGTATATTATGATACGGATAACGGATTTTTGTCCATCATTTCTCAGAACATTATTAAAAATGTGAATATAAAGATAACAAATTCTTATGGACAAGTGAAAATGGATGAATATGTTGATTTATCATCAACGGGGTGGAATGCTTTTATTGGTTATGTTTGTTATGGTGATGCATATAAGGTTGAGATACAATATGGTGATATATGTTTATTTGGATTTATTATTTAAGTAAGGTAGATTTATTTATGAGTAATATAAAAATTTTATCTTTATTGTTTCTTGTCTTGTGCAGTCATATGCCGTTGGTAGCTCAGTCGGACACAGCTGTCATGCGTATCAGTTATGACGCTAAGTTTAAGACTTGTGTTGAAAGACCGGAAATGCAAGACGAGATGGAACTGCTTATTGGCAATAAGTGGAGCAAGTTTTATTCTTCGGCAAACATACGACAGCAGCATGTGCTTGACAGCGTGGTGCAGGCCACGGGTGGACAACTGCAACAGGCTTTGGCTGCAAGCACACGGATGAGAGGAAGTGGAACGCTTGGGCAGAAATATATGGTGATGAAGAATTATCCGGCTGACGGTAAACTTACTTATACACTTAATCTGCATGGTTTTGCCCTTAAGTCTGAGGAGAATATGCCTGCGTTTGACTGGCAACTGGCCGACGGCGACTCGATAATAGCCGAGTATCACTGCAACAAGGCAAGGACAAAGTTTCGCGGACAGACATGGACGGTGTGGTATGCGCCTGACATCGCCGTGAGCGACGGTCCTTGGAAGCTGTGCGGACTGCCGGGACTTATAATGAAGGCTGAAACAGATAACGGCTGTTTCTCGTTTGTATGCACGGCTGTAAGAAAGGGCAGGGGAAAAAGCATTACGATGGAAAAGACAAAATATAAATCTGTTGAGCCGAAAGAGCTGCAAAAGATTACAGAAATGGAGATTACCGATCCTGTAGGGCTGATGACGAGGCTGACGGGCCTTGCTCCGTCTGTCAGTAAGGGCAGAACGAAGCAAAGAAAGGTTACGCCGGTACTTATAGAAGACTATGACTGTGAGTGACGGCAGAACCATACGCATGGCGCTTGTCCTGTTTGCGTGGCTTTTGGCAGCAACGGCTTACGGACAGGTTATAACGGGACGGGTTGTCAACTCGGACAACAGTCCTGTCGACAAGGCTTCTGTATATATTAAAAACGGCAAGTCGGTAGTGGCTTATGGATTCACCGACAAGCAAGGCATGTTTGCCGTAGACTGTAAAGGCCGGCAGTGCGACACGATGGAGGTGCGCAAGATTGGTTACTCTAAACTGTCTATTGCTCTTAGGCATTACAGCAGCGACAAGGCTATAGTGCTCAGCGAGCATGCCACAGAACTTAAGGAAGTGGTTGTAAAGTCGCAGCGCATCAGACAGGAGGGCGACACGCTCAACTATCTTGTGAGCGCCTTTCGCGGCAAGCAAGACCGCACCATAGCCGACGTTATAAGAAAAATGCCAGGACTTACCGTAAATGATGACGGCTCGATAGAATATCAGGGCACGAAGATAAACAAATTCTATATTGAAGGCATGGATTTGCTTGGCGGTAAGTATGCGCAGGCGTCAGATAACATTGATGCAGGAAAGGTGAAAAAGGTGCAGGTGCTTGAACGGCATCAGCCCATACGTGCGCTGAAGGATACAAAGTTCAGCGATCAGGCAGCACTCAACATCGTGCTGACCGACAGCGCAAAAAATGTGTGGAGTCACACCTTCGACCTGTCAACGGGAGCTTCGTTGACCGAAAGTCCCGACTGGCTTTATGACAATCGCATCGTCTCAATGCTGTTTTCGCGCAAGGTGCAGAGCATAAGTATGTATAAGAATAACAATACCGGTAAGAACATCGGACAGGAAGTAACGCCTATGTCGGCATATCTCGACGACTCGGCACCCGTGGACGATGGTATGCTTGGCAACATATCGCTGCCGGCACCGGCCATTGACGCCTCGCGCAGCAGATTTAATCATACTCATCTGTTTGCAACTAACTGGCTGCTGAAGACGCATGGCGGCAATGACTTGAGGATACAGCTCGACGGCATGACCGACATGACTGAACAGCGACAGACATCCACCACGGTATATACGGCGGCAGGCGGTGCTGCCATTGTGCAGGACGTATCGGCTGAGAGCCGTCACGACGCCTTGTCGGCTGAGGTGCTTTACAGGCAGAATACCGAAAGACAGTATCTTACAAACGATGCCAGGGGATATGTTGACTTCGACCGCAGCAGCGGTTTGTCGGTATTGAACGGCGTTGAGACAAGAGAGATGGTTAAGCCGCGTCAGGGCTACATCACGGACAAACTGTCGTTTGTGCGCAACATCACCCGTCGCTATTCGTTTTCTGTCAACGCTTACCTTTCACTCAACTGGCTGCCGGGCAGTCTGCTGCTTGCCGACTCAACCATGCAGCGCCTTCGCCAGCGCAGCGTCCTTGCCGGATGTAACGCCTATTTCGGACAAAAGCTTGGTGCGTTTTATCTTAATTATAATATAGGTACAGACATGAAGGCGCAGCATATAGGCGTAAGCCGGCAGGACGTGGATGCCGTAAGGAAGTACACCGAATGGCGCACTTTCCTGAAACCGTCGCTGTCGTATAAGACCGCCATTATTAATCTTGTTGCATCGGCGCCTGTTTACTGGACAAGCCGGACGTATGGCATACAGCATAAGGACAACATTACATTTGAGCCTAATCTGTTTTTCAGGGCTATGCCCGTTTCCGATTTCGGCATAACGGCAACGTATAACTGCTCGTGGAAGCCCGAAGGCTTTTTGTCAATGCTCGACATACCTGTGTTCACCGATTACATCACGAAGACAGAAGGACTGGGCAAGCTCAGCAACACATTGATGCACACGGCAAGCGCCAATATAGAATATAAGAATGTTATAAAAGGCCTGTTTGCCACTGTCGGGTATGTCTTTACCAATATGCGCAATCAGCGGCTTTACTCAATGAATGTGGACGGCAATGTGTATGAGTCGCGGGCCACTGACCTTACATCAAACAGCGTCATGCACGGATTAAACTGCCGTGTAAGCGAGAGCTGGAACGTGGCTCATCTGGTTACTACGCTGTCAGGGCGATGGCAGTGGAGTGATTATAACATGCTCTTGCAGAATGTGCTTACGCCGTTTCAGACGCAGATGGCCGGAGCTACGGCAACAGTCTCGCTCCAGCCTTGCAGCTGGTTCTCTGTCGAAGAGCAGAGTCAGTTCAGCTATGTCAGACAGGAGTGCCGTTCGGGCGCCTCGTTGCCGTCGTCGCTAAGTTCATTCAGCCACAGTCTGAAGTGCTATTTCATGCCCGGCCGCTTTAACATAGAGTTAAGCAACGAGATATATCACAGCAACGACAAGGCCGTTTCGTTCACCTATTTTGCCGACTTATCAGTCTCTTATCGCACCAAACGTTATGAAGTGAGCCTGACATGCAGCAATATTTTGGGAAAGGATGAATATGAACGCCGCCAGATAACCGATACTCAGCAGATGTACACCATTACAAGGTTGAGGCCGCGTGAATGTATGGTGAGGGTTGAATTTAGTTTATAAAAAAGAAATAGTCCGGACTTTAAATAGTAATTAATAAAAACAAAAGAAAATGAAGAAATTATTTTTGATTTTAGCTTTGGCTATTGGTTTAGGAGCAGCTTCTCCTCAAAAAGCATCAGCTCAAGAAATCGTAGTGACGACCATTACCCATTTTGATGGATATGATTATGTTGAATTCAATGATGGAAGTTTTGGCTTATTTTTTGCCGATGGTACATATGTTATTTATAAAAGAATGGAAGGTAATATGTAATTTCGGTTAACTCTTTTAGTGGTTTTGGAGTGATAAAAATATAATATTATTCCAAAACCATTTTGATTTTTTTATCAGTACTATATGTTGTTTTGAAGTATAGTATGAATATTTTTATGTACATTTTGTATAGTTAAATTATGAATGATATAATCTTAAGTAAAATTCATGAAGATATTTAACTGCATAATAATAGTGCTATGCGTGCTTATAACGGCCGGCTGTGTTGCCGAACGTTCGCCTCACAATGAAGTGTTGTCCGCAATAGACAGTGTGGCCGATATATCCCCGCGCCGAGCCTTGGTAATGCTCGACAGCATAGCTCCGAAGATAAATGCTGCCGACAAGGCAGACCGAAACTATTATGATTTGCTGCGCATTAAGACTGAAGATAAGCTGTATATATCCCATACAACCGACACGCTGATGCTTCGTCTCCTTGATTATTATGAGAATGAGGGCGACAAACGGCTCCTGCCTATGGCATATTATTATGCAGGACGTGTGTATAACGACATGAACGATGACACGCGTGCCTTACCATATTTTCAGAAAACGATAGAATTGGCTGACACGGCTAGTCCGTTGAGATATAAGGCTTATTCGCAGATGGGATATATCTTTCTTTATCAAGGATTGTATTATAAAGGATTGAAGGCGTTCAGACATTCTTATTTGTATAATAAAAAAATAGAGAACAAAAAAAGTCAGGCATATTCATTGTGCGGTATGGCGTATTGTTATCAGCGTGTTAAAAATGAAAGTCAGGCAGCAGAATGTTTTGAACAGGCCTTGAACTTGTCTAAGGAAGCAAATGACAGTTTGCTTGAAACCGATATCCTTGCTCAGATAGCGAAGCATTATTATAAGCAAAGTGAATATGGTAAGGCGTTGATGTATGCTAACCGTGCGTTGAGCCGTGTTAACAGGATAAATGCTAGGGCTGTTTTGGTTATTGTTGCGAAGATATATGATAAGGTCGGCAGAACAGATGAAGCTGTGAATCTGTATGAAAAGGTTTATGATTTAGATAATGTTTATGCCAAATATGGGGCTTCAAAATGGCTTGGACATTATTATTTACGAAAAAATGATTTGATTAAGGCGGCATATTTCTTTGACAAATATGAAACATATTCAGATTCTGTCCAAAATATTATAAAGACAAAAGATGTTGCAAGAATTGATGCAGTTTATAATTATACAGAAAAGGAGAAAGAAAATATCAGGTTAAAATACGAATTGGCTGAAAATAGGTATATTGTTTATATATTTGTTTTTATGTGCATTTCGTTGATTTTTGCCTTTTTTGCTTTTATATCTCATCTAAAGAAAAAGCGTATGTCTGAGCGGATAAAATATGAGAATGAGACAAAGTATCTGAAAGAAAAGTATGAGCAAAGCAGTGCTTTTGTTGATGAAAACAAGCGTAAGATAGAAAGTCTGAATGTCCGTCTTGCCAGAGTCGTAGACTGTAACGAAAGTCTTGCAGCCGAGCTGAAGGCCAGCAGGGAACAGCTTGAGAATCAGAACAGAATAGCCAATATGCAGACTGCAAACAGAGAGTTGTCACAAAGCAAACTCACTAATTCTGACATATTTAGAAAGATAAGGGCTGTCTTGAACGATAACACCTGCGAGAGGTGTGATAAAAAAATACCTAAAGACTATTGGCTGATGCTAGATGCCGAAGTCAACAGACATTATGCAGGTTTTAAGGATCGTTTGACAGAATTATGCAAGATAAGCGAATATGAATATCGTCTGTGTCTGTTGCTGAAAATAGGAGTAAGGCCGGCTGATATATCAATACTGACTAACAAAAAACGCAATTCGGTGTCATCAGCGCGTAAACGTTTGTATAAGAAGGCTTTCGGCAAGGATGCTGAGCCAAAGATGTGGGACGAATTTATACAATCGCTTTAGAAAAAGGAATAAATTTAGAATATTTTGCGAAATAGTTTGCTGGTTTCATTTTTTTTTATTATTTTGCGATGTCATAAATTATGATAATGATATATTAAATTTGTGAAATGACGTGCCCTTGAAAATGGCAGCTGAATATGGGCGCTAAGAATAATGTTGCCCGGATGGAGCATGCTGAAATTAAGGCACATCTGATTGATGTAAAAATAGCTGATACACCAATACATTGTAAGGTATACGGAGAGGAGCATTGTGATTACTATTGGTTTAAGACGTGCAAAGGCTCCAAGGAATATATCTGAATATATTTTGAAATAAAACTATGCTTAGCCTATGAAAAATATAAAGTTGATATTTGTCTTTTCAATGTTTTCTGCTTTAAATACGTTTGCTCAAAACGTAAATAAGTCTGATTCACTTGTGTCTGACGAGATAGACCTTCAGGAAGTAGTGGTGAGCGAGAAATTGATAAAGCGCGAAGCCGACAAATTTATAGTAGACGCAATAAGGCTGCGTAAGGGCAAAACTGACCTGCTTGATCTGCTGAGTAATGTGCCAGGTATATTGGTTACGGACAACGACATCAGAATACCGGGACGTGACGGCGTAAGGGTCATGTTCAACGGACGTATGAAAACCATCCCTGAGGGTGAGCTGATCAATATACTGAAGTCGCACAGGGCGTCAAATGTGGCAAAGATAGAGGTGATAACATCGCCAGGCGCAAAGTATGATGCAGGAAGCGATTTTGGCATCATAAACATAATAACAGAAAGAGGTGCCGACTATATAGGCGGCGAAGTTGGCGACGATGTAACCTATGCCGACAAATGGAGCAACGCAGCCCGCATGAACCTTAACTATCAGAGAAAGCGCGTTACGGCATCGCTCAATGCAAGCTGGAATTACGGCATCGTTGCATATACTGAAAGCAATGTGAAATATTTTACAGACATGACGCGAAAGAGCCATACGGACATGGGCTGGCGAAACAACAACTATAACATTTCCGGCTCGTTAGACTTTATGATTGATTCGCTTTCAACAGTAGGCATTGAGGCTTATTATATAGATACATACAGAAATTATCCAAGCACGACCTTTGAGAACACATACGACATGGTCGGGGTGATGACAGAGGAGAGTCGCTCGCCGTCGCTTGAACTGCGTGACGGGCGAAACATGAACCTTAACTTTTATATCGACAGAAACTGGAGCAGCACCAACAGGATATCTTTCATAATGGACCTTTTTAAGTTTGATAACGACCGTGACTACAGTTTCAACTCTTACTATTATGAAAACAGCGTGCAGACAGACAGCGTTGACTATCTTCGCAATCAGGTGGGCGCGCATCTTAAGGGACTGAGCTTTGCGCTCGACTACTCAACTCTGTTGCCCTGGAACATCAAGCTTTATGCAGGAATAAAAACGTCTCTCACAGAGACGAGAAACTCCTCGCTATATGACTATTCCACACTTCCCGTGCAAAATGACGACTTTACATATTCGGAAGACATCTATGCCGGATATCTGTCGCTCAACAAGTCATTGGGACACTTCGACATGGTGCTCGGCGGAAGATATGAACTTACGCATACAAAGTCGGAAAACGGCAACGGGACATTGGCAACAGACAACTACGGCAGACTGTTTCCGACTGTGAATGTGATGTACAGGTCGGGCAACGGGTCAACCTTTGGCGTCAGCGTTTTCAGCGGAATAAGACGTCCGGGCATACAGGTGGTCAATCCGTTTACGGCTTATCTGAGTGCCAACTCAACAGCCCAGGGCAACCCTACAATAAAGCCAAATTACTGGTATGGAGTAAGACTTTCCAACAACATAGTGCTTTGCAGCGGACTTGAACTCGGTCTGGAGCTGAGGGCTGCAAAGGAGTTTGACTGTATAGGACAGGTTACACAGATGAATGCTGCCGACGGCTCTTCGAACACGCAATGGCAGAATGCTTACGACAAGGAAGGCTGCGGAGTGGACCTTAGCCTCTATTTCACAAAGCTGTCATGGCTGAGGGCTTATATCTTTGGCGAGTTGTTTTATTGCAAAACCACTGCCGACAGCCGTTATAGCTTGAGCAACGAGCATATTCTCAAGGCTTTTGCCATGGGCGACTTGAGGTTTATTTTCGACAGACGCCGTAATCTTATAGGATATGTTACCGCCACTTATTCGGGGAAAGACAAAAATGTGGTTCAAACTATTGATAGCAGATTCTCAATGAGTTGCGGTATTGCTTATTCGTGCCTTAAGGGACGCCTTAATATGAAGTTGGGAGTCAGCAACTTGTTTGCAGGAAATGTTAAGGGTGTAAGTATTTCAAACAACGGAATGAGCATGCATTTCAACAACGACTATTCGCCTTTGTCTGTAACCTTGGGCTTCTCGTATAGTTTCGGCAAGGAGATACGCAGCAAGAGAAAGACCTACAGCAACAGCGACATAAAGAGCCGATTCTGATATAATGGACAGTTATTGACCGTAATGCCTGTGCCGTAACAAAATACTCTCTCTGATGGCGTTGATGACGACTGACTAATGCGGCTGCATCACGGAATTCAATAAACCCGAATCTGTTTATTAGGATTCGGTCTGAAAGCATGAATGCACAAAATGGATAAAGCGATGTGCGGTCTAATGGCTGATTTTGGGTAAACATAAAGTCCTTTCCAAATGCTTTTATGAGGCATACGGAAAGGACTTTATGTATTGCGTAAATAAAGAGATTATTTGTGTGAAATCAGTAAAAGTCTATATGGGATGATAACGAATCTTATATAAATGCCGTCTTTATAATGCTGTCCAATATTTTTGTTTGCTGATAAATTTCATTCACATCTTTTCAGTTCCGGATATTGCTGCGTACCTGTTCTATAACCTTGTCGCTGTTTTCGCAGCTGAAAACATATTTCTTGCCGGAATTTAATACTACGAGAAATGCCTCGGAGAAGTCGCCTACATATTCGTAGTGTCTGCCTATGTCATTATTGGTGAACAGGCCAATGCTTCCGAACAGACCGCCACTTCCGAACAGGCGGAGTCCGCTTTGGTCGTATGGTCTTATTTCCTTGATGTCTTCGAGTGGTATTATTATTTTTCCTACAATTTTGTGCATTATGAGCGAAGTGTCGTTAAGCTCTATTGACTTTGGCGAAATGAGGTAGACATAGAGAATCGTAAATGCCATTATGGCGATTACGATGGCATAATAAACGGCATCTTCAGGATGTCCGATTGCCGTATAAAGGCATAGACCTATTGCTCCGATGATTATTACTGCGCACAAAATGGTTATAACAGTAAATGCCTTTTCTCTGTTTACTTTGTGTTTCATGGCTTGTTATGTTTTTGTTGTTTGTAGATGTGACTTTTCTTACAGATGTTTTGTATGGAGAGTCTGTCGTATTCTGTATTTTATGGCATGCAGTTGTGAGCATTAATATGTGTTTTTCAAATTAAAACCGGCGTCATCCTTCCATGTCAGATGAAAGCATGACGCCGGTTTATGTTTATATTGCAACTGATTAGTCTGCTAATCAGAACAGCGTCAGTGAGTAAAGATATATAACGGCAGCAGGCATGGCCATGAGCGACGAGTCGAAACGGTCGAGCATTCCGCCGTGACCGGGCAGAATGTTGCCGCTGTCCTTTACGCCAAGGGTGCGCTTGAAGAGCGACTCAACAAGGTCGCCCCATGTGCCGAATACAACTACAACAAGACCAAGGCCCATCCACTGCGGTATGGTAAGTCCTGATGTGTTGCCGTTCTGTGCGTCGAGATATCCTATCAGCCATGCCACGGCCAGCACGATGATGGCGCCGCCTATGGAGCCTTCCCAACTCTTGCCGGGCGATACGCGCGGAAACAGCTTATGCTTGCCGAAGAGCGAGCCGCTGCAGTAGGCACCCGTGTCGTTGGCCCAGAGGAATATGAACACGCAGAGCGGTATCATGTAGTTGTAGGCCACATTGCCGTCGGGAGTGGCATTGAATGCGAGCACGTTGATGGTAGAGAAGGGCAGGGCGATGTACATCTGTCCGAGCATGGTGTAGGCCCAGTCGTTTATCGCGTTCTCCGTCTTCATGTAAAGCTCGCTGATGAAGAGATATACTATTGTAAGCAGATATGGTATGAACACGGCACCGCTCTGAATCATTCCGCTGCAGAAGCCTCCTACGGCAAGAAAGAAATATACACCGGCAACAGTGCTTATAAAGCGGTTTACCTGTACGCCCTTTACTTCGTTCACCAGTCCGCAGTATTCCCATATCGTCAGTCCTGTTACGAGAGCAAACAGAAACTCCATGGCGATGGGTCTCATGAAGCATACCACGATGGCTGCCACAAAGAACACGCCCGTGATGCTTCTTACAATAAGGTTCTTCATCTTGTCACTCATATCTCATCTATTTTGTTTCTTGAGAATTGTCATTGCCGTCAGAAATACCGTTCTCTGTCTTGCTTTCAGATGCCGTTTCCTGATTTACGGCGTTGTTGTCAGTCTCGCTGTTTTCGGGCAGAGCCTTATCGCTTTCGCCTTCAGCCTTAGAGTCTTTTCCCTCTTCCTCCATAATCTCTTCAGAGCGGCTAACCCACGGACGCTTGCCGAATATAGTCTCAACGTCTTCAGCAAATATCACCTCGCGTTCAAGCAGCATCTCGGCCAGCTTGTTGTGGCCATCCTTGTGCTCCGTAAGGATCTTCTTCGCGCGGTCGTATTGCTCGTTGATCATCTTCAGCACCTCGTCGTCCATTATCTTGGCGGTTGTCTCTGAGTAAGGACGCTGGAAGTTATACTCGTTGTTGTTATAGTAGCAGATGTTGGGCAGCTTGTCGCTCATACCTGCGTAAGCTATCATGCCGTAAGCACTCTTTGTAACGCGCTCAAGGTCGTTCATAGCTCCTGTTGATATGTGTCCTGTGAACAGCTCTTCGGCAGCACGTCCGCCCAGTGTGGCGCACATCTCGTCGAGCATCTCCTCCTTTGTCGTTATCTGTCTTTCCTCAGGCATATACCATGCTGCACCGAGCGCTCTTCCGCGCGGAACGATAGATACCTTTACCAGCGGGTTGGCGTGCTCGAGGAACCATGATATCGTGGCATGTCCTGCCTCGTGCAGTGCGATGGTGCGGCGCTCGCCCTGGGTCATAACCTTGGTCTTCTTCTCCAGACCGCCAATAATACGGTCTACAGCATCAAGGAAGTCCTGCTTGCCGACAAACTTCTTGTCGTGGCGGGCTGCTATCAGCGCAGCCTCATTACATACGTTGGCTATGTCGGCACCAGAGAATCCAGGAGTCTGGCGTGCAAGCATGTCAATCTCTACAGACGGGTCTGTCTTTACAGGTCTTAGGTGAACCTTGAATATCTCTTTACGCTCATTGAGGTCAGGCAGGTCCACATTGATCTGACGGTCGAAACGTCCGGCACGCAGCAGTGCTGAGTCGAGCATGTCGGCACGGTTGGTGGCTGCAAGGATGATTACGCCGCTGTTGGTACCGAATCCGTCCATCTCTGTCAGTAGGGCGTTGAGCGTGTTCTCGCGCTCATCGTTTCCTCCCATTGCCGGATTCTTGCTTCTTGCACGTCCCACGGCATCAATTTCGTCGATGAATATGATACATGGCGATTTCTCCTTAGCCTGGCGGAACAGGTCGCGCACACGGCTTGCTCCGACACCCACGAACATTTCAACGAAGTCAGAACCGCTCATAGAGAAGAACGGAACTCCGGCCTCGCCCGCAACAGCCTTTGCCAAAAGAGTCTTACCGGTTCCCGGAGGACCTACGAGCAGTGCGCCCTTAGGAATCTTACCTCCAAGGTCGGTATATTTCTTTGGATTCTTCAGAAACTCAACAATCTCCTGCACCTCCTGCTTGGCACCGGCCTGTCCGGCAACATCTTTAAATGTGATGTTAATCTCGGCTCCTTTTTCATACATCTTTGCCTTGCTCTTGCCTACGTTGAACACGCCTCCGGCGTTGCCTCCGCCTCCGCCCATGCGGCGCATGAAGAACAGCCAGATGAACACAAAGAATAAAATAGGTGCAATGTTGAAAAGAATGGTGAGCAGGTCGCTCCCTTTCTTGTTCTCGTAGTTAAGGTTGCCCTTAAACTTGCCGGCCTGACGCTCCGCATCGACAAAGCTTTCAACCTTGTCGGCGCTTCCGAACTCGCTGGTTACAAAAGGAGTCTTGCCCACTTCTTTCGTTCCAGCCTTAAACACGTCGCGTATGTGCTCGGCCTTAACATACATCTTCAAGGTGCTTTCGTCCTTATTGAGCACAATCTCCGAGGCATAGCCTTTTGTGACGTATGCCCTGAACTCATCGTAAGACACCTTCTTGCTTGCGCTTCCGCCGATAGAGTCGCCTCCCATGAGGTAGACGCTTATGAGGCCGATTATCACAAGCATGTAAATCCAGCTCATGCTGAATTTGGGCATCTTGTTGTTTTTATCTTGCTCCATGTTGTTTCTGTTAATTTGTTCGTCTAAACTAACTTAAATATGTTTTTGAAAATTTCTTGGGTAAATCCAATCAGTCTAAATCAGGTATCCGGGTCTGTTTTGCGTCTTCCCAAAGATTTTCCAGATTGTAATATTCGCGCACTTCGGGCAGGAAGATATGAACCATTACGTCTGTATAGTCCATTGCCACCCACTGGGCATTGTTGAGTCCTACAACGTGAACCGGCTTTTCTCCGGCGTGAACCCGGGCAAATTCTTCAACAGAGTCTGTTATCGCCTCTACCTGCGAAGGCGAATTGCCCTGACATATTATAAAATAATGACAAATTGTGCCTTCAATGCCGCTCAGGTCGATTATATTAATGTTTGACCCTTTCTTTTCTTGAATACCTTTAGTTATTGTCTCAACTAAATTTTTTGTTTGTTCCATTAATAAAATAAGGTGTTATTTATTTTCTGAATTTTTTTTATCTCTGAGGAAAAAGAATTTTCATTCTGTTTTTACCCCTAAAAATGTATTTTATTTTATGCAAAGGTACACTGATTTATCGTAATTCGGGTAAAAAAACGTATTATTTTGAGATTTTTTAGAAAAAAGTCGGTAAAAATGTTGTCAGTTAAAAAAAAATGCGTACCTTTGCAATCGCAATCAGGAAACAAAACGATTGCAGACATAAAATTGGGATATGGTGTAATGGTAACACTACAGATTCTGGTCCTGTCATTCCTGGTTCGAGTCCGGGTATCCCAACAAAAAGATGCAGCCTAAAGGTTGCATCTTTTTTATGTAACAACAGTAAGGTGTCTTGTCGGGCGAGTTTGTGGCCGGATAATATTGGCACTGAAAATTTTTCCGGGTCACACTTTTAAAGTTATATTGGTTGCCGGCAGTAAAAAATCCGTTGCTCTGAAATTACCATTAAATATTTACAGTCTCAGTTTCTGTTCATACTCGCTAAACAATATGGATATAGATGCAAAATTATTTGGTTCTTCCGCAATTTAGTTGAAGCCAAGTTCACTAAACGCCATCTTATTTCTTAGGAGGTTTAGAGAGGCCTTCCCGTACATCATCATTTTTACAACTTTCAGCTTATTTACGAACTCTTCAACGGATACCATTAGAAATGTCGTATAATACGGCATTTTGTACAGCCTTGATATCAAGACTAATTATATTTGACTAATTGATTCTTTCTAATTGTCATTGTTCAAATTGTCATCGGTGATAACATTTATAATATAACGCAAAGAGATTATTTCAACTAAATTGCGGAAGAACCAATTATTTGCGGTTTGTGTCAGTAAAATTGTTATAACAGAAACTCATCACTCGTCACGTTCGTGCGTATGTGGCTGATTCTCAGAAGAATACCGCGTGATGAGTTGCAGTCTGAACTCATCACGTATGGGGACAGACCATGAGGGCGTGACGAGTTGGCAAATCAACTCATCACAGTGTAATTGCCTGATATTCAGCTTTCTACATCGTGATGTGACGAGTGATGAGTTTCTGTAAAAAACTTTTTAGTTGTGTGTTTTGTAAAAGGCGGCATATTATAGCGTAAAAGACCGCCTTTTGCATCTCAATATGTGGCCTTTCGGCGTGCAGAATGATGCCTTTTGCATCATGTTGCATTTACTTCGAAGATTTGTTTTTTACATGTTGGCACGCCGTGCAGCTGTTGGTGCATATCCGTGGCGGCGTTGTCTAATATTTGGCAGCCATTCTCCAAAAGAAATGATAGAGCCTGAACAAGGGCTCCCATAGGCTCTCGCCGGGGAAGATGAGCATGAAGCGTGCGTCGCGCACAAGTCTCTGTATGTTCTTTTTCAGTTGACTTCCGCGGTATTTGTCTATGCGTTTGTCGTAGAAGCCGAAGTTGCCCGAGAGCATAATCTCGTTGAGCAGAAATCTGCCGAGCCGCTCGTCTGCCTTGACTATGAGATATTTGTCGTCGAGACAGAACACCTTCTGCATCACATACATCACCGCCGTGGCCATCTTATAAAGTCCGCAGCGCTTCAGCGTGCGTGTGTCTGCCTCCTGTTCTGATGCCGTGAATCCCTGGCGCAGCACGTAGTAATAGTCTAAGAGCTGCTTTAGACCTATGCCCTCATGAAAAAAGTGGTTTGAGATGTGTGCCATCTGATATATGCGGTTGAATGCTGCAGTGGGCACGGCTATGCTACCGGCTCCGTCGGGCAGCTGCACAATGTTTGCAAACTGCTTGCCGGCGTTCTTGCTGAAATAGTCTTGCAGTCTGGCGTTGCTTATCAGATTGTTCATAAACTGAGGGCGGTAGTGCAGCTCAACGGTGGTTCCGCCATAGTCGGGAAAGTCAGTGTGGTGATAGCATCGCTTGCATCCCGGAGCCATATAGCCTACGGTCTTCATCACCTTCTTGTATCCTCCCTCTGCCCATATGTCTATGTCGCCCGGCGTGCGCATGTGCGGGTCGGGGTAGAGCAGGGCGTTTCCCTGTCCTTTAAGCAGGCAGGTGCGGAGTCCTTTGCGTCTGAATGTTTCAGAAACTTTAGCTGCGTTGACGTTTACCTTTGTGTTGAGTTTGGCTATCTGGCGGCTTAGGGCAAACCATCTCATGGTCATCTCCTTTTCGGGCAGACATTCTTTTGGCAGACGGTTAATGCCATGGAAGATTACGCCCTGAAGGTTTTGTTCCTTGGCCATGCGGAACAGTATCGGCCAGTCGGCGGCAGTTATGCCTTCGGGAGCCGGCTGTGATTCGTCAATAGAAAACCGCAGAAGCTGAAAAAACTTTGATTTCATTGTGCTGCAATAAACGGGTTATTTGCATTTAGCGTACAGATCCTTCAGCGCTCCGCGTGCAACTCCGCTTTTTACGAGTTGGTCGAGCAGGGCTTTTGCCTCTCGCTTCCTGTCCATACTGATGAGCACTTCTGCCTTTGAAATGATGTAGTCTTGGTTGTCGGGCTCGCGTTTCAGCGCCTCGTTGTAGTCATACAGTGCCGTTTCGTATGAGCGCATCTCCTTCTCGAGTTCGGCTCTTGCCGCATAGACGATGCTGCTGTCTGGGAACATTTCAACAAGATTGTTGAACTCGTCCATGGCCTGTGCGTTGCGCTTCAGCTGTATGTATGTGTATGCCAATCCGAGTCGTGCCTGCATGTTGCGAGGTGACATTCTCAGAAAGTCCTCATAGTCGTTTCTTGCCAGTTCATACCTGCGCATGTTGTTGTTGGCGTAAGCTCTGAAGTAAAGTGCCGAAAGGTTCACCGTGTCCTTTTTCAGAATAGCGTTGCATGTCTCTGCTGCGTCTTCCCATTCAAGCAGCTGAAGGTTGACGGCAGCTTTCTGCAGCAACAGGTCCGTAGAGTCGGGATGAAGATAAAGCTGGCTGTTTATTACAGATAAAGAATCACGCCATTGCTTTTGCGTCTGCGCCTTTAGGGCGGTGACGCCAAGCAATAGCGTGAGTATGCAGATAATTTTAATTTTCAATTTACTTATCTATGTTTATTGTTCTGACCGTCTTGCCGAAAATCAGTCTTCGTCTTTGTTCTCGGCGTCGATGGCCTTAATCTTTTCGCGTACAAGGTTCATGTCGTCCTTAAGCTTCTGAACCTTTCTGTTCATTTCGTCGATGAGGCTGTTGCCCTTCTTGCTCGAAGCGTTAAGGAATCCGAGGTTGTTCTCGTAGGTCTGAACTTCCTGCTTGATTGCCTCATAGCGGCGCATCAGGCGTGCGCGTTCGTTGTCGAGAGCGTCAGCGCCCTTCTCTGCAACGTTCTTCAGGTTGTTCTTGAACTTGTCGAGACGGCGGCGTGCTGTTGATATGTTAAGCTCTTTGTAAAGCTTGTCCAGTATGTCATGATACTCTTTGTAGAGCTTGTCTTTCTCCTTAAACGGAACGTGGCCTACAGCGTTGTATTCGTCGATAAGCTCGCGCACTTTGTCCTGTATGTTGTCTCCGGCATTCTCAGCCAGTGCTTTCAGCTGTTCTATTATGCCGCGTTTCTTCTCGAGGTTGGTGCGCTCCTCGTTGCGTGTGCCGGCGTTGGCGCTGTTGCGTGCCTCAAAGAAGTGGTTGCATGCAGTGAGGAACTCGTTCCACAGCTTGTCGCCAAGTTTCTTAGGCACCATTCCTATGGTCTTCCATTCCTTCTGCAGGGCTATCAGCTTGTCGCTTGTCGACTTCCATTCGGTGCTGTCCTGCAGAGCCTTTGCCTGCTCGATGAGTGCTCTCTTCTTGTCGGCATTCTCAGCAAACTGCTGTTTCATATTCTTGAAGAATTCAGCTTTCTTGCTGAAGAAGTCGTCGCAGGCAGCGCGGAAACGCTCAAAGATCTTTACGTTCATCTTCTGCGGAGCGAAGCCTATGGTCTTCCATTCAGCCTGTATGGCGATGATGTCCTTGGTCTTCTTCTCCCATTCGCCTGCGGTCTTTATTTCTTCCTTGGCTATTTCTTCAATTTTCTCGCACAGCGCGGTCTTCTTTGTGAGGTTGTCTTCCTCTTTTGCGCGCAGCGATTCGAAGTGCTGCTGATGGCGCTTGTTAATTATAGTAGATGCTGCCTTGAAGCGTGCCCACACTTCCTCGCGCAGTTCTTTTGCAACAGGACCTGTCTCACGGAACTCCTGATGCAGTTTCTGCAGCTGGTGGAATGCGCTTATCACGTCTTCCTCAGTGCCGAGCTTTTCGGCAGCCTCGCATATCTTTGTCTTTATTTCAAGATTCTTCTTGAAGTCGTATTCGCGTGCCTCGCTGTTTAGTTTCAGCAGGTCGTAATACTGCTCAACGTAGAGCTGATAGTTGCGCCAAAGCTCGTTCGCCTTTTCTGCCGGCACGAGTTTGATCTCTTTCCACTCCTGCTGCAGCTTCTTGAAGTCCTGATATGATTTGTTGGCTTCTTCGGGCGAAGTAACCATAGCTTTGATCTTCTCGATGATGTCGAGCTTTTTCTTCAGGTTTTCCTGCTTTTCTTTTTCCTGCTCAAGGAACAGTTTGGCGCGTTTTTCCTTTATTACGCCCATCTCAGCCTTAAACACCTCTTCGTCTTCGTCAGGAAGCACTTTGTAGTTTGCCGGGTCGCCGCCTCCCTCAAGATATGCTTTCATGTCAGCTTCTCTTTCGGCAAAGTGAAGTTTGTAAAAGATTGTTTTGAGGTAATCTATTTCGCCTTTCTGAGGATGCTCGTCGCTGTGTGCGATTTCTTTCACCCTTTCTATTATTTCGCTTTTGCTTTTATATACTTTTTTCAGTGCGGCAGCTTCAGAACTTTCTGAGACAAATTCTCCTGTTTCGGTGGTGTCGGTTGTCACTTCTGCGTTGTTTTCATTGGCAGCGCAGTTTTCTTGCATGTTGTTATCGGTTAGTTCAACATTCATTTTCTCAGTGTTCTCTTGGCTGAGTGTCTTTTCTTGAGAGTCCATCATATAACTTTTTATTCGTTCATGAATTGATTTTCAGGTAAAACCTTAGGTGTGCAAACTTAATTAAAAATATTGTAAATACCTAATAAATTTGGAAAAAAACGTTTTTCTTGGGTTAAATGAGCCTTTTGTGGCGGAAAATCCACCATGATATGCCTGAAATGAGCACGGATACTATTATGGCTATCACGAAGCCGTATTTCCATTGTTCCATGCCGTTTATGAGGTTCATTCCGAGCAGGCTGGCTATGAGCGTGGGGAACATCAGGATAATCGACACAGAGGTGAGCGTACGTATCACGGTGTTCATGTTGTTGTTGATGATACTCGAATATGTGTCCATGGTAGATTCGAGAATGTCAGAGTATATGTTTGTGGTTTCGCGCGCCTGGCTCATCTCGATGTTTACGTCCTCAATCAGGTCGGCGTCGAGTTCGTCCACCTGCAGCTTGAACTTCAGCTTTGCCAGAAGGTTCTCGTTGCCGCGGATGGATGTGATGAAGTAGGTCAGCGAGTCTTGCAGTCTTGACAGGCCTATGAGCGACTCGTTGTTCACTTCCTTGTCAAGGTTGCGCTTTGATTTTTCTATCAGGCTGTTTATCTGCTTCAGCCGTTTCAGATACCATACGGCCGAAGAGAGGAACAGGCGGAAAATCATGTCGACGTAGTCGGTGAAGCCCTCGCCGCGCTTCTGCTGATAGCTCACGAAGTCTATCATCATGTTTGTTTCGTGAAAGCACACCGTGATGGTTACGTCGCGCTTGTGTATTATGCCGAGCGGCACGGTGGTGTAGGGCGTCCTCGATCTGATTTCCTTTACAAAAGGTATACGCAGGATTATGAGCATCCAGCCGTCATCGTATTCATAACGGGCACGCTCATCATTATCGCTGATGTCAGAAAGGAAATAATCGGGAATCTTAAATTCATTTTCAAGAAGACGCTGGTCTTCTTCCGTCGGGCATGTCACTTGTATCCAGCAGTTAGGCTCCCACTCGCCAATCTGCCTAAGGCCTTTGGTTGTGTTCCAATATGTTCTCATTTGCTAATCCTCCGAAACGGTTATGACTGCACGGCGGTCAGCATCAATGAGCAAACCTCCGCGCCTACAAGTTCATATTTTCCGCGTAATAATCGTCCATGAATAAATTAAAATTTCTGTTTTGCGGTGCAAAGATACTGCAAGTTGGGCTAATCTCAAAATAAAAATGAATGAAATGAATTTTAATTTTGTATTTAAATTGTGTTACAATGGCTTGTTGCGTTTCTTTGTTCGGTTTTTGTCGTGTTGGTTGTGCTTATGTAAATTAAACTAAGGCTCTATAGCCTTTTTGTCGGCGTATAGAGCCTTGAGGCCCCAATCGGTCATTCCGCAGCATGTGTCTTAATCCTATTAGCAGTCTGATGCTTTCTCTGTCTTGTTCTTTTATATTGTCGTCATGCCGTCTGATGTTTTGTTTATTTGGCCGTCATTTCAGCTAAAATTCAGACGATAATAGGCTCAATAGATAACATTGATTCTGCCGAATACTGATGACCAATTGGGGCTGAGCTGTAATTTTGTGTTGACTGTATGTGTAGTGCCGGTCTATTCGGGCAATATCGAGACGGATATTGGAGCATAGTCGGATGGCGAGAAGTGGTTCAGTTGCTTCGATGCGGTGTACGTGCCGCGGAAGTTGGTCAGTCCGCCAAAGTTATACAATACTCCGTTTACACATTCCGTTTCGCCTGTCCAGCTGAATGTGCCGAGTATCTTCAGCGGTTGCGGGTTGCTGCTGCCTGCCTCGTAGCGCACTACTGAGCCGTCGCTCAAGGCATAGATATAGCCGCCGGCAACGCCGATGAAACTGAAGTCGGAGGCGAGCGAGTCGGCTGGGGCACAGCGTTGCGCCGTCAGTTTGTTGCCGTCTATCATGTATGCCGTGTGCCGGCTGTCGTCCAGCAGCCATGTGTTGCCCCTGCCGTCAGATGTGGCGCGTGTGATTTCGCCGAATGTCGTGCCGTGTGCTGTTTTGCCGTCTGCCGTGGCTGTTATGTTGCCGTTGCTGTCTTTGTCAAGTCTGTATGCGCAGATGTGGGTGTCGGTTACTGCATAGACGATGTTGGCACTTATGCTGGCGGCCTTTACTTCTCCGTTGTGCGTGGCGGCAAAGTTCCATTTTCCTGATGCGAGATAATATATTCCGCCGTCGCCTATGATTACGGGTGTGCCGTTCCAGCATGCGCCCTGACCGCTGACGGGCATGTCGGCGTATGTTTTTTCGGCGCCTGTCGCTGTGTCGTATGAGCGCAGTTCATTGGTTGTCACGGTCTGTTCATATCCCAGGTTGGTCTTTTCCACTATACCTCCGCCTATGTATATAGTGGTGCCGTCGGTGAAGTGGGTGGTGGCAGAGCCGCTGTTGCCCAGCTCGCCAAGTTCTTTGTAGACGATGTTCTGCTTTACGCGCAGTGTATTTACAGATGCCTCGCCTGCAATAGAGAATTAGCCTTTGGCCTCGCCGTCGGCATTCAGGATGACATAAGGGCATGCCTCATATTCCTGACCTTTCTTTATATACACGATAGGTTCCTTTTCGGGATAGGTGGCGTCGGGATCAGTGAAGCTGAAACTGCTGCCGCTCACTATCCCCAGCTGTTGCATGCTGCTTTCAGACGAGCGTCCGTTGTATATCTTTACATACACTTTGCCGTCGCGGTAGCAGGCAGATGTCAGCACCACTCCCGTAGTCTCGCTCTCTGCTGCCGGCTGTTTCACCACAATCTGCATTGAGTCTGCCGCGGCGCGTGTGCCGGCCGCGTTGCTCAGGCGTATGTAGCCAATGCGCTCTTGTCGGGTGATGTTGCGTGCAGCAATAATCTTTACGTTCTCGCCGCCTTTGCCTCCCATCTGCGACAACTGCAGCCAGTCGGCTGACGATTCTGCCTCCCATGGCTGTGCCGTGGGTATGGTTACGTCGGTCTGTTGGCCTTCTGCCGACAGACTGACAATGCTGTTGTCGGGAATAATTGGGTCGGGGTCAGGGCCGGGCGACAGTTCTTCGTCGCTGCTGCATGATAATGTCAGTGGAAGAGTGCATGCCATGATGCACCATAGTGATAGTTGATAAAAGTTTTTCATTGCTTTATATTTTTTATTAACGATTGCATGTTGCGAAAATATAAAGTCTTTGTGTCCTGCATTTCACGGCTTTCCGTGATTTTTTATTTACAGGTGCAATAGGTGTTGTGGCTCTTTTTATATCTTGTGGCACATCAGTTTATGGCGTGTTGTCGTCGTTGCAGGTTGATGTATGCCGTATAAATTTTAGACGTTGTGTATCGTCTTGAAAATCAGTTGGTTATGAGTGTGCTTGCAAAAGATGCCCTTTTGTCTTCCGAAAGACGGCCTTTTAGCCTCTGAAAGGTGCCCTTTTGCAGTGCGTTTTGTGGCCTTTTGCAAATCGGCTGTGTGCATTGTCATTAATTTGTCGTGCCGGCATGATTTTCCTCTTCTTGTCGTGTGGCGTGTTTATGGCGTTCTTATGCAAGGTGCTGCAACAGAAAAAGCGGAAGGTTCGGGGCTCGTTCTGCCCTTTGCCTTCCGCCTTCAGCATGTATTAGGTTTGTGTAATTTTTATCGTTTCAGCTAAAATTATTTAGCCGGAATCTCTTCGAGAGTCTTTACGAGCAGATCCCAGAATTTGGTTGTTGACGGCCAGTGAGCACGCTCTGTCGGAGTGTGGGGCGACAGCAGTGTCGGACCGAACGAGCAGATGTCGAGACCTGGATATTTAGACAGGATGATGCTGCACTCCAGTCCGGCATGAACCACCTGAACTGTCGGCTCCTCGTTGAACAGGTTCTTGTAGATGTTGCGCATAACCTTGATCAGTTCGCTGTCGGTGTTGGGGTCCCATCCGCCGTAAGCGCCGCTGAACTCAACCTTCATTCCGGCCATGTTGAAGCAGCTCTCGAGCGATGTTGACAGATCCTCTTTCATTGTCTCGCTTGAGCTGCGGGCAAGAATCTTGATGGCAGCCTTGCCGCCGTCGATGTCAACTATTGCAAGGTTAGATGATGTCTCTACAATTTCGGGCATTGTGGGGATATAGCGCCATACGCCGTTGTGTGCTGCGTAGATGGCGTCAACCAGGTTGTCCTGAATTTCCTGCGGCACGATCATTTCGGGCAGTGCTACGTCCTCGGCAACAACCTCGATGTCGCTCTCTATGCCTTTGTATTCGTTGTTGAATGTCTCCTTATATTCGGCAACGATAGCCTTCAGGTCTTCAACGTTCTCTTTCGGCAGAGTGAGCACTACTTCAGCCTCGCGCGGAATGGCGTTGCGCATGTTTCCGCCGTGCCAGCTTGCCAGGCAAGCCTCGTCTTCTGCTATAGCCTCGCGTACGATTCTTACCATCATCTTGTTGGCATTGCCGCGGCCTTCGCATATTTCCAGACCAGAGTGTCCTCCCTTCAGGCCCTTTATTGTTATTTTAACGGCTGCGTCTGTCTTGTCGCTTTCAGCCTCCTGATAGTCGAGAGTGGCTGTAATGTCAACGCCGCCGGCGCTTCCTATGATGAGCTCGCCTTCCTGTTCGGTGTCGAGGTTGAGCAGAATCTCGCCCTCAAGTTCGCCTCCTGGCAGTCCGTTTGCTCCGTACATGCCTGTTTCCTCGTCGGCTGTTATCAGTGCCTCGATAGGTCCGTGCTTCAGGTCTTTAGCCTCCATGACAGCCATGATGGCAGCTACGCCCAGACCGTCGTCGGCTCCGAGAGTTGTGCCTTTAGCCCTTACCCATTCGCCGTCGATGTAAGTTTGTATCGGGTCAGTCTCAAAGTTATGAGTACTTGTCTTTTCTTTTTGTGGAACCATGTCCATGTGTGCCTGCAGAATCACCGTCTTGCGGTTTTCCATGCCGGGTGTGGCGGGCTTACGCATAACGATGTTGCCAGCCTCGTCTTTAAATGCTTCAACGCCTGTGTTTTTTGCGAAGTCGAGCAAGAACTGCTGAACTTTCTCCAGATGTCCTGACGGACGTGGAACCTGTGTCAGTGCATCAAAGTTTCTCCAGATGCACTCCGGTTTGAGATTTTTAATTTCGCTCATAGTCATTATAGATTAAATTGTTATCAGGTCAGTCCCTCCGCGCCGTATGCCGGCACTTCGGTATGTCCATATTTATTGTTATATGTTTGCAGAAATCTGTGGTTCCGCCGTATGTGCGGCGTGTCTCTTCTTGGTGAATGCCAGCGCTGCCCATCCGTATATGCCGAGCAGTATGACCAGCATGGTCTGCACCGTGTGTACTATCAGCACAAAGTAGAGGGCGTTAGTGTCGCTCACGCCGTAGAGGATGAGCATGGTCTTCACGGCAAAATGCCACGGACCGGCTCCGTTAGGCGTTGGGACAATCACTGCAATGCTGCCCACCACAAACGTAACGAGGGCGCACTGGAAGCCCAGCGACGACGTGAAGTCGAAGCAGAAGAACGTCAGGTAGTAATGCAGAAAATAGCTTACCCATATCCCAAGAGTGTAAAATATGAACAGGGGAACGTTCTTTACGCTTTTCAGCGATATCACTCCCTGCCATATTCCGCCCATGGTGGCTTTCACCTTATTATATATTGAGAGCTTTTTTAGCAGTATGTGGATCAAGAAAATTGCGGCTATGGCGCATGCTGCGGTTACGATATAGCCTGTGGTTGAGAACCGGTTGATGATAGAATCCATGCTTGTGCCGGTCTTTGAGAAGAATGTCGTGAACACTCTCATCTGCATCAGCAGTGTCAGCATGGTGACAAACAGCATGAGCAGCGTGTCGATGGCTCTTTCGGTAACAACGGTTCCGAGAGCTTTCGGAAACGACACGCCGTCGTATCTCTTGAGCACTCCGCAGCGTGTGAACTCTCCGATGCGGGGTATTACGAGGCTTGCTGCATAAGAAAGGAATATCGAGTTGACCGACGTTGAACTTCTGGGATATTCGCCGACAGGCTCAAGCGTCTGTCGCCATCTCCATCCGCGGAACATCTGGGCAAGTATGCCGAACGGGAACGACAGCAGCATCCATGTCCAGCTCATCTCGTTGATGAGTATGTTCTCGATGCTTCTGAAGTCGAAGTCGCGGTACATCCAATAGAGTATCGCCCCGCCGAACAGCAGCGGAAATGCTATTTTGAGTATGTTGTTTACTGTTTTTCTTGTATTCACGCTTGCCAAATGTTTTCTTTCCAGACCGCGCAGAGCCTTACTTAAGCCTTGTGGCTTGCTGTCGACCCATGCCTCATTCGGTCTGCCGCATGCATTATTGTCTATGCAAACTTACAATTTTTTTTTCAAAATACGCGTCTTGACACTAAAGAATTATATTTTCTTTAGAGCTTTTTTGCCGTTGTGTGCGGTATGTGTGTACGCTTGTTGCCGTAAGGTGTATGGTTTATTGTCCTGAAGCACACTTCTTTATGTGTAACGGAGGCTTAGTCTTGGGCGCAGATGTTCAGCTGAAATACATGGTCGTTCATCACAAATCAGTCGCCGAAGTCTGTCGTCCGGCTCCTTCTGTTTACGTATCTTTTCTTGAGATATGCCGCAATGGTCCTGTCGTTATGCTTGTCCGCGCAGATCCATATTCGGCTAAGGCTATTGTAGCGGCATGGCAGCTTGCCGTATCATGAGTTTGTTTTGCTTGATGATTTTGTGCAGTTCCCGGTGGCAACGGTATTGCAGCGGCTGTCATATTGGCCTTCATGGTGGAGGGTGTGCAGATGTATGCCTTTTGTAAAGATAACAGGAAAATGCATGGACGGAAAGTTTCTATGTTTTGTTTGGTCTTGTCTGGTGATGATATCTTTTGCCCGGTACATGCCATAAACTTGGCAGACATATCGCAGACATGCAGATAAATTGTTGCAGGAAAACGCCTTTGTAACGATATTTTATTATCATTTTAATATGTAATACAGCGGCAATGTTGGATAATAGTTATATTTTTGCAAAATAAATTAATATAAGTGTTATTGCTGTTGCAGCGCCGGCCGTATGCCGTATTTGCCGCAGTGCCGGCCATGATGCATGCAACAGGGACATGAAAACGGACAAACAATAATCAAAGAAGTAGGAGTTATGGCCAAGAACAAAAAGGAGAAACGTTATGTTGAGCGTGATGTAAGCTGGATGTATTTTAACCATCGCATACTTCAGGAGGCTCAGAAGGAAAACATACCATTGCTTGAAAGACTCTCATTTTTGGGTATTTATTCTAACAATCTCGACGAGTTTTTCCGTGTACGTATGGCTTCGCTCAGCCGTCTGCTTGAGTCTGACAATAAGGAAGTGCGCAGACAGCACGACACGATACGCAAGACCATGGCGAAGATAAACAAGCTCAACTCTGCCTACAGCCAGGAGTACACCTCGGCTATAGACCATGTGTTCGACTGCCTGGAGAAGCATAACATAAGAATGCTTGACGAGACGCAGCTGAACGATGAGCAGAAAAGATTTCTGACAAACTTCTTTCACGAGCGCCTTAACGGCTACACAAACCCTATATGGTATTCGGAGATAGGCGAGATAGGGCAGCTTGAGGACAACCGTATTTATCTTCTTGTCAGAAAGACCGACATAACGAGCGGTTCGTCGCGCCCGAAGAGCAGTCTGGCCATAATAAAGGTGCCCGACAGGGAGAACGGACGCTTTATCAAGTTGCCGTCGTCAGACGGCTTCGACAATATAATGTATCTCGACGATGTAGTTAGATACTGCCTTCCGCTGATATTCATCGGCTTCAAGCCGGCCGTATTTGAGTCGTATTCGTTTAAGTTTACAAAGGACGCCGAGATGGAGATGGACAACGACTCCGACTACGGCGTGCTTGAGAAAATTGCCAAGGGCGTGAGCAGCCGCAGGCACGGCGAGCCCGTGAGGCTTATCTACGACAAGAGCATGCCCAAGGAGATGAAGAAGAAACTGATGAGCAAGCTCAATGTGAACAAGCTCGATGTGTCTTTGGGCAGCAGCCGTTATCAGAACCACAAGGACCTGATGGGATTCCCCGACTGCGGTCACGACGAACTGAAATATCCGAAGTGGGCTCACGTGATGAAGCCTGAATTCCTTGCACAGGAGAGCATCCTTGACCAGATACGCCGCAAGGACCTCTTCATCCATGTGCCGTATCACTCGTTCGACGGGTATATCCGTCTGCTGCGTGAGGCTGCGCTGAAGCCTGAGGTAAAGATGATAAAGACCACATTGTACCGACTGGCCAAAGACTCAAAGGTGGTTAAGGCGCTGATATGCGCCGCACGCAACGGCAAGAAGGTTACGGCCGTGGTTGAGCTTCTTGCCCGTTTCGACGAGGAGAGCAACATACGCTGGAGCAAGCGCATGCAGGAAGAAGGCATAAACGTGATATATGGCGTGGAGGGACTTAAGGTTCACTCTAAGCTGCTCTATATAGAGTCGACCAAAGGCAGCATTGCCTGTGTCGGTACGGGCAACTTCCATGAAGGCAACGCCAAGGTGTACACCGACTATCTGATGATGACGGCGCGCAAGAGTATCGTGGCTGAGGTTAAGAAGGTGTTCGACTTTATCGACCGCCCGTTCTCGCAGTTCAGGTTCAGAGAGCTTATGGTGTCGCCAAATTCGATGAAGACAAGGATAATAAGTCTTATCGACAAGGAGATAAAGAATGCACGCTCGGGCCGCGAGGCATGGATAAAGATGAAGATAAACCATATAACTGAGCCGGACGTTGTAGAGAAACTTTATGCCGCCTCGAAGGCCGGCGTGAAGATAGACATCGTGCTCAGGGGCAACTGCTCGCTCGTAACAAGCCGTCAGGGACTTTGCGGCAACATGCATGCCGTGGGTATAATAGACCGCTATCTGGAGCATTCGCGCATACTGATATTCGGCAATGCCGGCAATCCGAAGTTCTTTATCGGCAGTGCCGACTGGATGCCGCGCAACCTTCTCAACCGCATCGAGGTGATGGCTCCGGTTTATGACGAGGACATGAAGAAAGACCTTATGCGCACAGTTGACTACGGACTGCGCGACACCACCAACGGACGCATCGTGGACGGCAGCGGAGCCAACGTGATACAGGAGGTTGAAGACGGCCGCCCGTTCCGCTCGCAGGAGGAGCTTTACAACGCATATATGGCTGAAGCCAGGGCTGCCGGTCAGGGCGAATGATTTCGGGCTGTTTCCAAAAGGTGGCATCTGGGCCTGTAAAAGGTGCCCTTTCGTCATGTAAAAGACGGCCTTTTGCAGCCTAAAACATGGTCTTTTGTATTGTGACTTATAACGGCCTGTGTGTCAATGTGTTACACGATACATAACTTGCCGCGTGAAATGATGATTTGATAAACAGTTTTAAAATTAAAAACAGATATGAGATTAGCAGCTATTGATATAGGTTCTAACGGAGCGCGACTGCTCATAAAGAACTTCAGAACAACCGAAGACGGCACGCAGCAGATATCACGCGTGATGTATATGCGTGTGCCCCTGCGCCTGGGTTAAGACGTATTTACGCTCGGCAAGATTTCTAAGGAGCGTATGCTCATGATGAAGCACATGCTCAAGGCTTTCAAGCAGATAATGAAACTCAACCAGGTTGACGACTACAGGGCATGCGCCACATCGGCCATGCGTGACGCCGAGAACGGCAAGAAGGTGCTCAACAAGCTCCGCAAGTCAACAGGCATAGACATAGAGATTATCAACGGCAGGGAAGAGGCGCGACTGCTGTGCAACAACATCGTTGAGAACATCGGCAGCGCAAAGGGCAACTATGCCTATATCGACGTAGGCGGAGGCAGCACTGAGATTTCTCTGCTTCACGACGGCGCGCTCACTCACAGCCAGTCGTACAACATCGGTACGCTGAGAATGTTGGGTGGCATGGTGTCGAAGGAGACCGTTGAGAAGATGAAGGCCGACCTGAAAAGATTTGCCAAGGACATGCCCGACATAAGGATAATAGGTTCGGGCGGAAACATCAACAAGCTGTTCAAGCTTACACATGCAAAGCGCGAAAACAGATATGTTACGGTTGATGAGATAAAAGACCTTTACTCTAAGCTGAAGGTGCTAAGTGTAGAGGAGCGTATAGAGCAGTATGGGCTCAAGGTAGACCGTGCAGACGTTATCATTCCTGCAGCCGAGATATTCATCACGGCGGCCGAGGCTCTTGGCTGCGACTCAGTGCAGGTGCCTAACATAAGCCTTGCCGACAGCATTGTAGACGGATTTTACCGTGACAAGTATTCAGCCTGCGACATCAAGCCTGAGCAAAGCGACGCTGATGAGGTAGGCGATGATGAAGAATGATGCTTCTGTGCAGCATCGTTGATGCGGCTTAAAAGAAGGTATAGAAATATATTTAGCATGACATTTTGTCTTGTAGTTCAGACAAAATGTCATGCTTTTTTATGCTGGTACGTAAGTTGTAATATATCTTAGTGAGAGCCGACAACAAGATTTGAAGCTCATCACAGAACAGAAATAAAAAACAATTAAAAATAGGAGAATATAATTATGATACCAGTTAATCGCAAGAATTCATGGTTACCCGACGTGTTTAACGATTTCTTTGACACAGACTTCATGCCTAAGGCCAATGCCACTGCTCCGGCAATAAACGTAAAAGAGAGCGAAATAGACTATGAGGTTGAGGTTGCTGCGCCGGGAATGACGAAGGAAGACTTCAATGTTCATCTTAACCAGGACGGCGATTTGTCAATAAAGATGGAGAGCAAGAAGAACAATGCTGAGGAGGAGAAAAAGGCTCACTATCTGCGTCGTGAATTTGCCTACAGCAAGTTTGAGCAGACACTGATACTGCCCGACGATGTTGACAAGGAGAAGATATCAGCCAAAGTAAGCGACGGCGTGCTTACGGTTTTGCTTCCTAAGATACGCAAAGAGGAAAAGAATGTTGTGCGCCAGATTGTTGTAGGATAACAGTTCGGCAGTCTGAAAGCAGACGGTAACTTTAATTGATAATATAAATTATACTTTGTTGGTAAGCCGTGGAACAGCGTTCCATGGCTTACCAACAAAGTTTTTTATATCAGATGCTTGTCAGTGCCCGGTGTGGTCCTTGTCTTATGTCGGGCTGATTATTGTCTTTTACCTTATTTATGCCCACGCTATATCAGTTGAGGATATGGCGTAAGTTCGCCCGGCGTAAGGTGAATGGCGGGCTTGATGCTGATTACCTATTGATGTTAAAGTCTGAGACTATAGGGTAAGGCAGGCTTTATTCGAACATTTCTTTCCATCGGCAGAACCTTTTCAGGCCTTCTTCGCCGTGTTTCGCAACGCTCTTTTCTGCCTGCTCGATGGTCTTTTCGCGGTCGAGCCGTGTCTTCGAGAAGAATTTGTCGGCATAGCATATCACCTGTTCTTCGAGCGTCTCGGGCAGCAGGTCGGTATGCGGCAGCGGAAGATTGCGGCTTACAATCTCCTGAAGCGACAGCCCTGCGCCTGTATGCCGTTCGCATACGCGTGCATGGCGCGGCATTCCTTCAGCCCTGAGCATCTCGGCTCCGAGCACTCCGTGGCGTATATAGGGCTCATTGCCGTAGCATTTTATGTCGGGTGCGTCGGTCTTTATCACTCCTATGTCATGCAGCATGGCAGCTTCCTCAATGAAGTTGAGGTCAAGATTCAGTTCGGGATGCCTTTCCGCTATGCCGAGAGCCTTGCGGGCTACGGCGCTGCTGTGGCGCAGAAGGATGTCTTTCAGCTCTGCATTGTCAGAATAATACTTGTCGATAATTTGTCTCCAGTTCATTTTTTAAGTAGGATTAATTGTTTGGATGCACGTCCGTTTTTCTGTATGTATATATTTAAGAAAGCTTAAACCCGGCTCGGTCGTCAGGCCGCATATGGTTTTCTCTGTTTTGTTTATTCATGCTTTCATCCGGCTTTTTGTTTTCTATGGTTGTCTTTTCGTGTGTCTTTTTTTTCGCATAGTCAGCCATGCCAGCGATAGAACAAACGAAAATCAGCCCAATATAAAGCAAAAATCCCGGCTGAATTCTAACGCCCGGTTCGGGCTAAAAACGGCCGGCATACAGTGGTTTCATTTATGATATTGTTGCCATAAGCCGGTTCGTCAATATTGGCAAGCCGGCCGTATGACAACAATTAGCTATGGCATCCCGGGCGTAGGGCTGTTCCGTCGGCCCGGGAATATGTTCGGATTAAGAATTGATCCAGTCTCTTTCAATATATGCAATCACATCACCGCGGTTGACTCTTGAACCCTGGCGTGCAGCTATTTCAACCAGCTTGCCTCCGAGTGCAGCCGGTACCGGTTCAAACTGGCCCCATGGTGTCTGTATGTAGCAGAATGTTTCGCCTTCCTTGTAGTGCTGTCCGATGTACGGCTCAAGGCAAGGAACACACTCGCTGCTGCCTTCGAAGTCGAAGAACACCTGTCCCTTGAACGGAGACACGATGGCGTCTGCCTTTGCGTGCTTGAATGCTGACACTTCTTCCGGTGTGAGTTTTGCACCGAGTTTCGCATCCTTTGCCTTCTGCAGGTCGGCCAGCATACGCTTCTTTGCCATTCCGCTCTTGTAGTCGCGATACTGTTCCGGGTGCATAGCCAGCTCGAACAGTTCCTCGTCGTCCTGTCCGAAGTCCCAGTTGTTGTCCTGCATCTCCTTCTTGAAGCCTTCGAGAGCGTCAGGTATAAGTGTGTGCGGGTCAGCATCAGTAAACTGACGTCCCTGCTTCTCAGCCAGCTCTACGAGCTCCTGGTCTATTGTTCCAGGTATCTTTCCGCTCTTGCCGAGAATCATTCCCCACATAGAGTCGTCCATCATTACGAAGCGGCCCTTGCCCTGTGCCATGGTGAGCAGGTTGAGCAGTGCGATGTTCTTGACATATTGTGAGAACGGAGTTACGAGTGGTGGGTAACCTACGCGCGGCCATACATATGCCACTTCGTCGAACAGTTTCACCAGCATCTCGTCTGTTGTGAGTTCCGGCTGTCCCTTGCTCTTCAGTGTAGAGTTGATTGAACGGTGTATTCCGGCGAGGTCGGCCATCATACTTCCCATCATACCGCCCGGCAGACCGCATCCGAGGAGCAGTGAGCTCATGTGCTTGTTGCCCGGGTTGATGAAGTAGCCCAGCCAGTCGTCGATAAACTCCTGTGTGAGGGTGCGGGCGCGCATGTATGCGTTCATGTCGATGTCGGCAACCTCGAAGCCTTCGTTCTTCAGCATACTCTGAACAGAGATGATGTCCGGGTGAACCTTACCCCATGACAGCGGCTCGATGGCTGTATCGATAACGTCGGCGCCATTGTTGCACACTTCGAGGATAGAAGCCATTGAGAGGCCCGGTCCTGAGTGGCCGTGATACTGTATGATGACGTCTGGATGCTTGTCCTTAATAGCCTTTGTAAGCTTGCCGAGCATAGCCGGCTGACCTATACCGGCCATATCCTTAAGACAGATCTCGGTAGCACCGGCAGCTATCACCTGGTCGGCGATGTTGCTGTAATATTCAACTGTATGGATTGGTGATGTTGTTATACAAAGAGTAGCCTGAGGAGTCATGCCGGCCTCAAGCGCCCATTTAATGCTGGGGATGATGTTGCGGACATCGTTAAGACCGCAGAATATGCGGGGGATGTCAACGCCCTGGGCGTGCTTAACCTTATACATGAGTCTGCGAACGTCGTCGGGCACGGGATACATGCGTAGGGCATTGAGTCCTCTGTCGAGCATGTGTGTCTTAATGCCAACTTCATTAAACGGTTTACAGAATGCCCTCACTGCCTCATTAGGATTCTCGCCGGCGAGCAGGTTAACTTGCTCGAAGGCTCCTCCGTTGGTTTCAACGCGGGAGAAACATCCCATATCGATGATTGCCGGAGCAACGCGCTCCAACTGGTCCTTACGTGGCTGGAACTTACCTGAAGACTGCCACATGTCGCGATAAACGAGACTGAATTGGATTTTCTTTTTCATTATTATTAGATCTTTTATTGTGTGTGGCCTGATTTTGTCCGGCACACATGTTCATTTATGCAAAAATAGGTATTTTTTCTAAATCTAAAAGTTTTTATGACAAAATAATATGGTCTGAGACGAATATTTATTTGTTTTTTATAGTCTTATGAACATTTTATCATATTTTTTGTGCTGATTTGCTAAATACATATAGCAAAATACATGATAAAGTGTCTAAAATTCACTTGTAGGATAGCAAATAGACAAGTTTCTATTTGTAACTAACAAACCTTAACGTGCCTGTGGAAATTAATTTTACAAACTGATACAGCCCGTTTTGCCTGTATTTGCCTTGCTTGGCTTGCTGTTTTGTAGCTTTAGTCGGGGAGATTGGGGGCGGTGGTGATGTTTAACCATAATTCTGATGACCGTTTTTGGGGGGTAGCCGGAGTCGACTTTAATCTGGAAAAGGGCTCTTTGACGTCAACCATATTTAGGAAAGGGCAGGGAGGAGAATAAGCAAAAAAGTTTTCTTTAGAAACTCATCACTCGTCACATTGCCATGTAAAGTGTTGGCTTACAGAGTGTTGAGACGTGATGAGTTTACGGACCAACTCATCACATCGTGCCCTGCGGCCTTCGGGTGTGATGAGTTTCGCAGACAACTCGTCACACTGTAATGTGCTGTCACACAGCGGCTTGTGCCGCTTTGTGATGAGTGATGAGTTTTTAAGAAAAAACTTTGTGATTTATCTTTGTTGTCCTGTCTGTGCGAAAGCGTGCCTGTTTAATTTCATAATGCGGCGCTTCGGTGTGTAAACTGCCGCGAATTGATATGTGAAAGGCTATCTTTTATCATGCGAAAGGCCATGTATTGGCATGCAAAAAGGCATGTTTCATGTTGCAGAAGCATGCCTTTTGTCTTGTGTATTTCCGTGTCTTGCGGTGTCTGTTAATTATGGATTATTAATTATGAGCTATAAAAATGCCTGCAAAAAACTAACGGAAATCCGCTCAATATAAAGCAAAAATAGCGACCGAATAACAATGACTGATTTGGGTTAAACCGGTTTTCCCATGCAGTCCCGTTTTGTCAGAACTGGAAGCCAAGGTTTACGTAGAAGTAAGGCTCCTCCGTGCGGCTTGAGTATCCGAGCGACGCGCCTATCGGGCCGAACATGCTGTTGTAGTAATATGCTATCTCGCATCCCGTCATCGGTCCCTTCTCGAAGAGGTTGCGCAGCTTGTCGCCACGCTGTCCGAACGACAGGCGGCCTATGATGTAGTTGTTGTCCATGATGCGCTGCTGCGCCATGAGCTGTGCCGTGAGCAGCATGTTGTCAACAAACTCTATGTGGCCGATGCCCGCGAAGGGCTGCTGCTGTTCGAGATACATTCCGGGGTGCATGCCGCCTATGGAGTTGCGCATGATTAGCGGAATGTCGTTGCCGATAAGGAAGCGTCCGCTTACCATGGGCTGCAGCACGAAACGGCTGTTGAGCGGGAACGACATGCGCCACATGAAGTCGGCCACGCTCAGTCCGGGTTCATCTCCGTGGCTTATGAAGTTGTCTGTGTAGTAGCCGTATCCGGCATTGAAGCGTGCGCCGCGTGTGGTGAAGAACCAGCGGTCTTCCGAGTTGTAGTTCATCCTGAAGATGTAGCTGTAGAAGTGGACATTGTCGAGAGTCTCATATTCAGACGACGGACCCGACAGCATGTCGTGAAAGTCGTAGAAGTCCATCTTCACGTTTACGTCTACAGAGAAGTTGCGTATGTTGAAGCTTAGCAGCTGCAGGTTGACAGAGTGCTGGTTGTAAGTGAAGTTGTAGTCGCGCTTGCCGCCCTCATAGATGTTTGTGTCGTCGTGCCTGAATACATACGAGAGACCTATCTTTCCGTAGTGCAGCGGATTGATCTGTGCGTCGAGCCTGGCCATCATTCGCTTGCCCAGGCGGCCCGTAAGCTCCATTATCACAGGTATGCGGGCCTTTATCTGGTGAGACACGTTGGCCTGCAGGGCCACCATCTCCTCTGTGTCGAATCTCACTCCGAGGTTTACCCTGCTTGTGCGCTTGTCGTCTGCCGATATTCTCAGCACGTATCCTTTGCCGCTCTTGTTGAGCGTATAGCCCGGGTTGGTGTATAGAAAGTTTACGCCGAGGGCAGTGATAGCCTCTTCGATGCGTTTCACCGAAACGCTGTCGCCTTTGTTGAGCCTGTATTTCGACATGATATAGTTGCGGTCGGAGGCCACAATGCGGTCGAAGCATACTGAGTCTATCTTGAACGTAAGTTCCGAACTTGTCGGCACAGGGCGCGAGGCACGCGCCGCGTGGATGTAGCCTTCTGAGGCAAGGCGCTGCTGCAGTGCCACAATCTTTTCCCACTGCTGCATGGCAGCCTCTTCGCCGCGTGCTATCAGTGTGTCGATGGCTGCCCGCGTAAAGCTTGCCGAAGAGTAGCCCTTTACGTTCACCTTGATAGGAATGTCGGTCATAGCCCAGTTTTCGTCAAACTTGTTCTTGCAGTTGATGTCCACGATCTGCATCAGTATGGCGGGGCCGCTTTGCAGCTCTGCCGCCGTGCGGTTGTCGCTCTGCACCGACACACCTATTATTATATCCGCCCCCATGCGCTTGGCTATGTCGGCCGGATAGTTGTTGCGCAGGCCTCCGTCTACGAGCACCATCGAGTCTTTGCGCACCGGGGTGAACACGCCCGGTATGGCCATGCTTGCCCGCATGGCTGTCGAGAGATGTCCGCCGTACATGTCGTATTCGGTGTTGTCCACGATGTTTGTTGCCACACAGGCAAACGGTATGGGCAGGTCGGCAAAGCTGATTGAGTCGTGATAGCCTACGGTGAGCCGTGTGAAGAGCTGCGACAGGTTGGTGCCGCTTATCAGTCCGCCTGCGGCGTTGCGTGCCTTGCGGGCTATGCTCAGCGGGCGCGACAGCAGATAGGTGTTCTGCTTCTCTCTTTCGGCCAGGCTCTGGTTGCTCACGTCCACCTTGTCAGACAGCAGCGTCTTCCAGTCCTGCACCTTTACGAGCGAGTCGAGTGTGGCAGCGTCGTAGCCTATTGAATACAAGCCGCCGATCAGGGCGCCCATCGACGTGCCCGTGATAATGTCTACAGGTATGCCCGCACGCTCCAGCACGCGCAGCACGCCTATGTGGGCCATGCCCTTTGCGCCGCCGCCGCTGAGCACCACTGCCACACGGCTGCGGCACGAGTCTTGAACTTCTTCGGCATTAGCCGGAACAAAAAGTAATGCCGTCAGTATGACAGCTAGCAGGCGGAGTTTACTTTTCATGATGTTGTCTGGTTTGCAGGGCGGCCTTATGGCATGTGTCGCGGCTTAAGGTCAGCGTCCCATGTTGTGGTTAATGAAGCGGTGCTCGGCCATCTTCTCGTATTTAGTGCCGGGCTGTCCGTAGTTGGCATAGGGATATATGCTTATGCCTCCGCGCGGAGTGAAGTATCCCGTCACCTCTATATATTTAGGGCTCATCAGCCTGATGAGGTCCTTCATTATTATGTTCACGCAGTCTTCGTGGAAGTCGCCGTGGTTGCGGAAGCTGAACAGATACAGCTTCAGACTCTTGCTCTCAACCATGCGCTCGCCGGGGATATAGCTTATGCGTATCTCGGCAAAGTCGGGCTGACCCGTGATGGGGCACAGCGATGTGAACTCAGGGCAGTTGAACTGCACCCAGTAGTCGTTGCCCGGATGCTTGTTCTCAAACGTCTCGAGCACCTCAGGTGCATAGTCCATTCTGTAGGCGGTCTTTGCGCCGAGGGCCTTCAGTCCCTCGTCTTTTCTGTTGTCTTCAGTCATCATTGTAGATTAAATATTTTCCAAACGTTATAGTTTATTCCGTTGTCATACACGTCGGTGCCCTCATGCTCCTTGGTCTTCTTCACTACACGTATCGTTACGGGCAGCACAATGATCTCGTAGAGCGTCTTCAGCACCACCTGCGACACTATGAGCGACAGCATCTCGCCGGCAGGCACCACGCCCGACAGCGCAAGCGGGAAGAAGATCAGCGAGTCGGCACTTTCGCCGAACACTGTGCTCACCACGGCACGCAGAGAGAAATGCTTGCCGTTGGACGATATCTTCATGCGGCTCATCACGTAGGCGTTGATGAACGAGCCGGCAAGGAAGGCCACAAACGAGGCGGCGGCAATGCGCGGGGCAAGGCCGAACACGGCATGGAAACCCTCGTCGTTGTGCCAGTAAGGCGCGCCAGGAATGGCGTCGGCCAGCGCTCCGAACAGCACGAAGATGAAGTTCATGGCGAAGCCTGCCCATATAAGGAGCCTTGCCTTGCGGAATCCCCACACCTCACACACGCAGTCGTTGATAATGTAAGACACCGGAAACACGAGCAATCCGCCGGTGATGTTCACCGGTCCGATTGAAATCTGCTTTGTCTCTAACACGTTTGCCGTTATCAGGCAGACGCAGAAAAGTATGCTGAAAAGCATGAACAGCACACTTACTTGTTGCTTATCTGTTTTCATTTCCTTGTTTTTTAAGAGGTTTACCAAGCACTCTGTAAATAAATTGCGGCTGCAAAATTAATAAAAAAACTCAATAAGATAAGATTACACCTGTAATTATTTGCCCGATACCGATTAATTGATAACTTTGCATTTATGTTATTTATACAGGCCGTAAAAGGCCGGAGATATTTGGAAATAAACAAAGAAAACGTAAAAGGAATATGAAAAAACTATTGACAACAGCCCTGACGGTGATGGCAGCCATCTCGATGCAGGCGCAGGAGACTGCTTACAAGATTACGGGAACAGTGCCCGCAAGCGTATCGAAGGTTTATCTTTATGTGATGGGGCAGCGCGCAGCTTTAGACAGCGCAACGGTGAGCAACGGAAAGTTTGAGCTGAGCGGAAAGCAGAACCTTAACGAGATATTCATGCTGGACGCAAATAATGAGGGCATGGCATTCTTCAACGACGGAACACCTGTGGACATGAACCTGGTGAACTACACCATGGCCGGTTCTGACCTCAACAAGAAACTCTTTGAGTGCAGCCTGCCGCTGAAAAAGTATGACGCTGCAACAAGCGAGATATATGCCGAGTATGAGAAGGTGGCGAGAGACAACAGCGAAGCCGGCAAGGCAAAGGCTAAGGCTCTGGCAGAGCGCTTCAACGTGGTGAGAGACTCTATGCTCAACGACATGCTGAACATAATAAAGACAAACAAGGACAACCTTATACCGGCCGTTTATCTGAGCCAGATTTACACCGCGCTCGACTATAACGAGCTGAAAGACCTGCTAAGTCCGTCGGCTCCTTACTATAACCATCCTGCCCTGGCCCGCGTCAAGCAGCAGCTTGCAGCCTTCGAGAAGCGCATGCCCGGCAAGATGTTCACCGACCTTACGATGAACGACACCGAAGGCAAGCAGCGCAAGCTGAGCGAGTGGTGCGGCAAGGGCAACTATGTGCTTGTTGACTTCTGGGCAAGCTGGTGCGGACCGTGCCGTCAGGAGATGCCAAACGTAGTGGCAAATTATGAGAAATATCATGCCAAGGGCTTCGAGGTAGTGGGCGTTTCGTTCGATAACAGCGCCGAGGCATGGAAGTCTGCCATTAAGAGCATCGGCATGAAGTGGCCCAACATCAGCGACCTTAAGGGCTGGAAGTGCGCCGCAGCTCCCCTCTACGGCATCAACGCCATACCGGCCAACGTGCTGCTCGACGGCGAGGGCAAGATTGTTGCCACAGACCTGAGGGGCGAGGATCTCGGCGAGAAGCTCAAAGAGATTTACGGATTCTAAATAGGCAGGGCGCCGGCATGGCGCTGCCTGAGAGGCATCTCAGATATTATAATGTATATGGTGCTGTGCGCCATATCCGTAAAAAAGCTGACGGACAGGCTTATTGCTGATTTACGGCAATGCTGCTGCCCGTCAGTTTTGTTTTTGTTGCGTATGCCTTATTGCCTTGTTGCCTGTCGGCAGGCATCTGTATATCTGCCGCAGTGACTTCGTTTGTGTCTGACATGCCTTCACGTATTATTCCGCAGGCACATCTTTAGGTATAAGGCCGTGCTGCGTACATACTTCGGCAATAGTCTTGATGACGGTAAAAAGTAATGACAAAATTATTCTCCGTTACAGAAAACAAAGTGAAACGTATGTTAATAGAATCTTGTCTAAATCTCGCTTTGTTGTCTTTTATTAACAAAAGAACATCGTTGAAGGTCGTAAATCAATGTTTTTCATCATCTAAAAGCATGCTTTTTGCATGCTGAAAGGCTGTATTTCGGCACATAAAAGGCCGTCTTTCAGGCTGAAACCGGTCATTTTTAGTCTTCTGATACTCTTGATCTTGACTTGAAAAATGTATAACTACTTGATTTGTTGTATGTTATATGTAAGACTTGATTTTGACCTGTTTTTCTGACGAATGCCGTATTTATTTCGGGCATGGCAATTCTGAGAGCGTTAAACGGACGAAAATTGCGAAGAATATTTACAATCTGCCGGCGACAGGCATATCAGTGTTCGGTGTGCTTAGATTGGCTCCGTGGCGGCATGGTGGCCCACACACGGTTTAGTGGCATGCCGCATTGTCCGTGCAGCCGCATGATGACGGCCGGCAGAGGGCATATATGCGGCGTGATATTATTACAAAAATTATAAATGAATGAAAAAACTATTGAAATGTGCTTGCTGCATAATTGGTTTTTTATTAAATTTGGAGCTGAAATTATTAAAACCTTAAACTATGGAATTACCATTCGCAGAATCTTGGAAAATCAAGATGGTTGAGCCTATACGCAAAAGCACACGCGAAGAACGCGAACAGTGGATTAAAGAGGCTCACTATAACGTGTTTCAACTGAAAGCCAACCAGGTGTATATCGACCTGCTCACCGACTCAGGCACAGGCGCAATGAGCGACCGCCAGTGGGCCGGAATAATGATGGGCGACGAGAGTTACGCCGGAGCCGACTCATTCTTCAAGCTGAAAGAGACGATACAGAGGCTCACTGGCTTTGAGTATGTAATACCTACACACCAGGGACGTGCCGCAGAGAACGTGCTGTTCTCTTATCTCGTACACGAAGGCGACATCGTGCCCGGCAACTCTCACTTCGACACTACAAAAGGACATATCGAGGGACGTAAGGCCATCGCGCTCGACTGCACCGTCGACGAGGCTAAGGACACTCAGCTCGAGGTGCCGTTCAAGGGCAACGTTGACCCCGTGAAGCTTGAGAACGCGCTCAAGGAGCACGGCGACCGCATACCGTTCATCATCGTAACCATAACCAACAACACAGCAGGAGGACAGCCCGTGTCAATGGAGAACCTGAGACAGGTGCGCGCCGTTGCCGACAAGTATGGCAAGCCCGTTGTGTTCGACTCTGCACGCTTCGCCGAGAATGCTTACTTCATCAAGACACGCGAGGAAGGATATGCCGACAAGACCATAAAGGAGATTACACGCGAGATGTTCGCTCTGGCAGACGGCATGACAATGAGCGCCAAGAAGGACGGACTCGTAAACATGGGCGGATTCATTGCCACACGCAAGCAGGAGTGGTATGAGGGCGCCAAGGGCTATTGTGTGCAGTTTGAAGGCTATCTGACATACGGAGGTATGAACGGACGCGACATGAACGCACTGGCAATAGGTCTCGACGAGAATACAGAGTTTGACAACCTCGACACACGCATCCGTCAGGTGCAGCTGCTCGCACGCCTGCTCGACGAGTACGGCATTCCTTATCAGCGCCCGGCAGGCGGCCACGCCATCTTCGTTGACGCTCCAAAGGTGCTCACACATGTTCCGAAGGAGGAGTTCCCCGCACAGACACTTACCATAGAGCTTTACCTCGAGGCAGGTATCCGCGGATGCGAGATTGGTTATCTCTTGGCCGACCGCGATCCGGTTACTCGCGAAAACCGCTTCACAGGTCTCGACCTGCTGCGCCTTGCCATTCCGCGCCGCGTCTACACAGACAATCACATCGCTGTTATAGCTGCTGCGTTGAAGAACGTTTATGAGCGCAGGGCTGAGATTACACGCGGTGTAAGAATTGCGTGGGAAGCACCGCTCATGCGCCACTTCACCGTGCAGCTCGAGAGACTGTAATATATACTTATAAAGTAGAAAACATAAAGGCCGTTTCGGCCTGACATACCAATGAGCCGACGGACAGATGCTCCGCATCCAGATTATGGCGCATGTCCGTCGGCTCTTGTTCTGTGCCGTTGCCTTCAGGTGCGTGCGTCTTGCCGTGCCGGGGGCTTGTTTCTGTCGCTTCATGTTGCCGCCGCCGTAGATGCAAAGGCCATGTGCCGTTGTGGCAGTAGGTCTGTAGTCGGTTATTAACTATTCCTTATTTTCAATAATTTATGTGGCAACAGACGCATAAATCGAAAAAATATATTACCTTTGCACTTGCTTCTTGCACAGACATGCGCACCTTTGGCGCATGCACAGCGTGTGGAAGCCGACTGCAATGGTCCCGTAGCTTAGCTGAATAGAGCGTCAGATTCCGGTTCTGAAGGTCTTGGGTTTGAATCCCAACGGGATCACATACGGCGGAAATCCTTGTAAGAAAAAGGGTTTCCGCTTATTTTTTTATAATTAGACATTTGACTTTAGTTCCTCCTGTGGCACAGGAAACAACAAGGCTAATGTTCTGTCGGATATGCTATCCGACAGCATTAAGTATCAGAACCAACGGTCAGCGAAGCTAATTTGTGATCCG
>ENA-ORTN01000142-ORTN01000142.1-human-gut-metagenome-genome-assembly--contig:-NODE-142-length-75768-cov-8.268078_pt1 | contig 75768 bp, 62 predicted proteins | sample MGYA00242070_ERZ509189 | MGnify/ENA primary metagenome ERZ509189 (study PRJEB26280, sample SAMEA2338821) | human gut metagenome | biome: human gut; feature: human-associated habitat; material: faeces...
AAGGGAATGGAATCGGTACTTGATCCATAAGTAATTGATTTTTCTGTATTTGATTGAGGCTTCTGGCATAATGGTGGAAGCCTAACACCATATATTAGTGACCTACTCGGTCATTGAATGGCCGAGGATTCCCGCGCCAGATTCCTAAATATTTTTTATTATTAAACGTTTTTATTATAAAGATTGTACAGATTTTAATCTTTACTTTCTATTTTTCTAATAGTATAATGTAGCCGAAATAAAAAAAAAGAAAGGACTTTATCAGACATGGCAGAAAAAACAATTTTCCCAAGAGAAGAAAAAGCGGAGGCGCTATTTGACAAAATTTTATCCGATCCATGGGCCTGTGAAAAACTTCAGGAAACCTTCTGTAAGTATCTTTTTTGCAGTGAGGAGGAATCAACGCCACTCTCTGCATCTGACTTTACGCAAGCATTATTTAATGCATACCTCAACAGAGATCTGTCAGCCTTTCTGATGGCAATCTGCCAGCATTCGATGTTTGACCTTTTAAGAAATTCCTATTTAATTCCATTTCGTTTCAACGCGGATGGAAAGCAAAATCCAATCATCATGACAGATGACAATGGCGGCTTGCTTCCAGAATACAAAAAAGCAATCCATCCAAAAGAATATGAGCATTTTCGTGAGGTCTATGACACCCTTCCAAATAAAAGAAATCTCTATCTGGCAAAGGCTTACTGCTACACACATTCCTATGATCCAGAAACAGCCACTACTCAGCAGGTTATTCTTCAAGAGCATACCGGCATTCTTTTAATTCGTGAGCTTCCTGATACCGTAAAGCAACAAGAGACAGAGGCACAAGCGTACTGTGCCGTCTGGGACTTGATGGCCGATCTGGAAAAAGAGCTTCCAATGGCATTTGTCTTCTATGGACAGGACTCACTAACCGAACATGACAAACGATATGATGAACTTGGTATTTTCCTTCCAAATTCACACTTCTTAAAGCATCTGGAAAAACACGTTCAAAAAGCCGAGGAAATCATTTATGCAACAAAATAATTTTACCGATATCATGGAAAAAAACCACATGGAGATTCCGTGGCATGATTATACACAAAGCGATGGCAACATCCTGATTGACCAGGCCGGATTAATTGAAAAAGCATCCGTCATCGGTCGTGTCGGACTGATTATGCTGTCCTGCGGAACTGGTGCCTGGCGTGTCCGCACCTCCATGAACCGACTTTCCAAAAATCTTGGTGTAACCTGTACGGTCGATGTCGGATTAATGTCGATTGAATTTAACTGTTTTGACGGAAAAGACTGTGTAACGCAGTCCCTAAGCATTGCTAATACAGGTGTCAACACATCAAAGCTTTATCGAATGGAACAATTTGTTGACAGCTTTCCAAAAGAGGAAGTTTATCTGACCGGTGAAGAAATTCACAAACGCCTCGATGAAATCGAGCGAATTCATGCAATTTATTCCCCTGTCAAGCTAGGATTAGCTGCTGCACTGGCCTGCTGTGCCTTCACGTTTCTCTTAGGTGGTGGTCCAGTGGAAATGATTCTTGCATTTCTCTGTGCCGGTGTTGGAAATGTAATCCGAACAAAGCTGATCAAACATAACTTCACGCTTTTCTTAAACATAGCAGCAGCCATTTCCTGCTCTTGTCTGCTTTACAGCATTTTATTAAAGCTGGCGGAAGTTTTGTTTCACGTTTCTGCTCTCCACGAGGCCGGATATATCTGTTCCATTTTGTTTATCATTCCAGGTTTTCCATTCATTACGAGTGGAATTGACCTGTCAAAACTAGATTTACGCTCTGGTCTTGAGCGACTGAGCTATTCGATTATTATCGTACTCGTTGCCACAATGACTGCATGGATTATGGCACTGTTGCTTCACTTACAGCCATTAAACTTTACCTCCATGGATTTAAATCCGATCCTTCATTTATTTTTACGCTTAATTGCAAGCTTTTGCGGTGTATTTGGATTTTCCATCATGTTTAATAGCCCAGTAAAAATGGCTGCTATCGCCGCCGCAATGGGTGCTCTTGCAAACACCTTTCGTCTGGAGTTGGTTGATCTGACTGGCATGCCAGCTGCCGCTGCTGCTTTCATCGGCGCATTAACTGCTGGACTTCTTGCCTCTTTGATTAAAAAATACAATGGTTATCCGCGTATCTCACTGACCGTTCCTTCCATTGTCATTATGGTGCCAGGCCTTTACTTGTACCGTGCCTTTTATAATTTCGGAATCATGTCACTGACGGATGCATTTTCATGGGGTGCTGCCGCCATTATGATTATCATTGCCCTTCCGCTGGGACTTATTTTTGCAAGAATTCTGACGGATCGTACCTTCCGGTATTGTTCCTAATTTTACACAATCGTTACTATTCTGCGATTACTCTATCAATTAATTTATGAGCAAATTTAAGAGCAAAGGAAAAAGACAGAATCTATCAATTATCCATTTGATATGACTTCTGTCTTTTTATTCTTGTTTTTTTATTCCTGTCTTTTTATTTTTTTAATTTTGCATGTTAAAACTTGAAACACTGACCAGCAGTGGCTGCTTATCGTACAATAATATATACCGCATAAATCAGATACATCGCCACCATTGCGATTCCTTCTTTTCTGCTGATCTTTTTCTTTGTTGCCGCAAAAATCCATACTACAGCAGAGAACACGATCAAGATCACAATATCAATAATATTTTCACGGATCAAGCTGACTGGATTGATTGCAGACGCAATTCCAAGGACCATTAAAATATTGAACACATTGGAACCAACTGCATTTCCAACTGCCATATCAACCTCATTTTTACGTGCTGCCACGACAGACGTAACAAGTTCTGGAAGTGATGTTCCGATGGAAACGATGGTAAGACCAACAAGTGTCTGGCTCATACCGAGATCAATTGCGATGCGGCTTGCTGTGTCAACAGTCAAATCTCCTCCGATGGCGATCGCGATGGCGCCTCCAACGATGTAGAGAATACTCTTTGGGTAGGACATTACCTTTAACTCTTCTGCATCAAACTCATCGTTTACCTCAACCTCGCGTCCCTCTGCCCTTGCCTTCATCGCACTTCTGATCATCAATCCAATATAGCCTGCGAAAAGAATAAGAAAAAGGATTCCATCAAAATGACCAAGCGTCATGCCAGATGCATCACCGACTGCAATCATTCCAAGACCAAGCAGCAATACTGCACAGATGATTGAAAACGGAATATCGCGCGTTACTGTCTCTCTTTGCACATAAATTGTAGAAAGAATAGAACAGACACCGATGACAAACATTAAGTTAAAAATGTTTGATCCGACTACATTGCTGATTGCTAATTCGTTGTTGTTCGCCAGGGATGCGGTTACGCTGACTGCGGTTTCTGGCAGGGAAGTTCCCATTGCTACAATTGTTAATCCGATAATAATGGACGGCACTGCCAGCTTCTTTGCTACGCTTGAGCTTCCCTCCACAAAAAAATCCGCTCCTTTTACCAAAAGTGCAAATCCTACTACAAGAAGCAGAATTACAACAAAAAGCGGTGCACTGTTGATGAAATCACCCATCATTTCCTCCTTTTTTATTCCGCAGGATACGCTATTAACAAATAAAAAAGACCCATGTATGCGTACACTAAAAAAACGCATACATGAGTCTCATTCTTTAAGATTTGCCAGGCAAAAGCCGGGGTTGTTGACAAACCACGATTATCGCGAACTACTCCCTCACGGAATATTATTTTGTTTTTAAATTGCTAACTAATTTGTTAACGCTGATTACTATACCACATACACCGAAGGAAAGTCAATCACAAATTTTGCATAACCATTCACCTTCGGGCTTTGCCGTAAATATTAGCTTATTGAGGAACTCCAGCCATCAGGCAGATACTTCTTTGTGTTTGCAATCATCGTGCGAAGCAGCTTATCAGCATCATCTTTGCTGCAAGTAACAAGCGGATCGCGGCGAAATGCACGAAGCATAATATCGTAATCACATGTAAGTGCAGCCTTTAAGACATCCTCGTGGTTCATAACGTGCGGAAGCATCAGCTGTCTGATATCTTCTGTCAGATTTCCTGCAAATATAGGTGCTATGCTATCCCTTGAAAAGACGGCATTTGTCTCTACTACTGCCGATGCTGGAAGATTTGGAATCTGGCCTGCAGTATTTGGAATATTGACATTGCTGATCATGCGTGTCAGTCCGCACAGTGCCTTGATTAATAAAATACCTTCCTCGCCTGACGGTGTTAATTCAACCTTTTCCTCACCAGATACAAGCTTTTTACTTTTTTCAAGACGCTTCTTTAAATCTTCTTTTCTCCATGCAACAGTTGTCAAACCAAACTTCCATGAAGCGACAGTTTCTGGATCTTTTAAATAAATCGGAGGCATAAACTCCGCCAGATGACGGTCTCCTGCCGCTGCAATCCAGCCATACTTCTTAAATAAATCAAATTTTACGCGATGTGCACAGGAAAAGGTTGAGTTCATCCAATTTTTATCTTCCTCCTCAAAACCTTCCTCAAAGTGTTTTTCTATAAAGCTGCGATATACTGGGAACAAATCAATTCCTTTATAGGATGCACTATCAAACCATGTAAAATGATTAAGACCAAGTACATTTACTATAATTTCATCTCGTTTGATATCAGTGATGCCAAGCTCACGCTCTGCAATTTGTGCCAGAAGCTTTTGTGTTCCAAATACTTCATGGCAGCAGCCAAATGCTTTGATCTGCGGAAATACGTGATATAAAGTCTTTACACATAATGACATTGGATTAGTATAGTTAATAACCCATGCCTGTGGCGCATAATCGCGAATTGCCTCTGCGATTGTAACAAACATCGGTATTGTACGCAGCGCACGTACCATTCCGCCAGGACCTGCTGTATCACCTACAGACTGATAGATACCATATTTTTCTGGCTCATGCACATCAGACTCCATCTCATCAAAGGTACCTGGAAGAATTGAAATCACAACAAAGTCACTGCCTGTCAATGCCTCTGCCAATGTATCCGCCACAATATACTTCCACTTTCCTACTGCCTCTGGTCTTTCAGATATGCCATTTCCAATAATCTCATTTGCCTTTGCTGCTTCCTTGTCAATATCATATAAAACGATTGTGCCTCCAAGTTCTGGTTCTAATGCCAAATCGCGCATAAATGTCCATGCCCATCCTCTTGAGCCGCCTCCAATATAGGCGATGCGCAGATCCTTTACTGCATTATCTTTGTAAGTCATAGTTTTTCCTTCCTTTCTTTTTTTCTCTTGTCAACTCTTGTTGTACTTGCTATTATAAGAATATCTTTAATTCTTTTCTTGCTGTTTTTTGGCTTTTTATTACCAAAATACAACAATATTGACCTAGTACGTAACTTACAAATAGAATCAGAAAGGATCTTTTATTATGTCTGAAAAACAGAATGTATCTGATACCGTTACTGTCTTTCCCCCATCTCCCTACGGAATTTGTTTTGACTTAAAGACAGACCGTTTTCAGCTTGAGGAGGCAACACGCAGCGGCTCTTTCGACATGAAATACCGCCACTATCATTCCACTTATGAAATTTATTATCTTTTAGAAGGCAACCGCTATCATTTCATTGACCGCAATATTTTCTTTGTTCAGCCTGGAAGTCTTGTCTTCATTGCCAAAAACAGGATTCACAAAACCTCTCCTGCAGAACAGCATTTCCATCGCCGTTTCTTAATTGAAATTGAAGAGACAGTCATGGAGCAATGGTTTACAGAAATGGCAGGCGGACGCCTATGCTCACTCTTTACAGATGAGATGAGTATTATTACACTAACTGCTACACAACAAGCTTTCTTAAACGCAAAGCTCGACGCAATAAAACAGGAAGCTTTCCAAAAAAGGGAAGCCTTCGAGGAAATGATTGAATATCTGCTTCGTGAAATTTTATTATTTTCTTTCCGCATTAAATCTGAAGGCAATGCTGCACATATTTCTGCCAAAAACCTAATCGGTTCAGAAACTGAAAAGATCCGCACAGTCAACCGCGTTGCCGGTTATCTGGCGGATCATTATCAGGAGAGCAGCTCACTTGATGAGCTTGCATCACGCTTTTTTACAAATAAATTTTATTTAACACGTATTTTTAAGCAAGTGACAGGCTTTACAATCCGCGAATATCTGCATATTCAGCGTGTCCAAAAGGCACAGGAATTTCTTCGCTCCAGCCTGCTTCCAATCACCGAAATTGCATTAATGGTTGGCTTTGAAAATGTCAGCTATTTTGAAAAAATCTTTAGGAGATATTGTATGCAGTCACCACGAGAATATCGTGTATCACAAAAAGCAGAGTCTCATTAATTAAATTCGTTTTGTTGGCTGCCAGTCAGCATCTACTGGCGGCCATTCTCTTTTATTTGTTACATAAATCCTGTCAATTCTAAGGCATGATTTTTTCCCAAATACAGATAGAATATGCTCTCCTTTTGTAATATCGAATGAAGCAACTGCTCTCCAATGCCAGCGCTGTTTCATGCTGTACGTAAAAAATCCCCCATTTTGTTGATATATCTCACCATCTAGTTCATGTCCATCCAATGCCAACGCACAAAGATCTGTATCAGTATCATCAAACTTCATCAGCATCCAAAGTGTATATGTTCCGCTATGGCAAATCTGAATTTTATAATGCATGCCTGGTGCATCCTTTATATTATTCCAGAAAAGTCCATACGGTTCAATCATCATTGCCAGTCCTGTTTTTCCATCAGTTTCAGCCTGTGTATGTTCCCATAAAATTGAATTATGGTTTGCATCTACTCCTGCTGTAAGAAATGCATTCTTAGAATTTTCAAGTGCATATTCTGCTTCGATTGCAAGTGTTCCATTTTGCTCACAAAAACGTCCACTCCCAAATAATGAAACAACATCTTTGCTTCCATCTTCACTAACAATATACTTTGCTGGTGCAAGACGTTCCGTTTTTTGGTCACTTACTGTATACAGCCGTTCACTTTTCCAAAAATCAATATCCGCATATAACATTGGTAATAGCAATGTTTCCTCAGATGGATCTCCATATTCCTCACTCCAATTTATTTTAGAAAATCCCTCAGACAGACGTTTTTTCTCTTCCTGTTTCCATGAACTGCCATCAAAAAACGGACTTACGAGAGGTCCCATATTACTTTCCACTTTTTCCTTTGTATAAATTACTATTTTTGAAAATGTAAAGTACAGATCAGATGAAGCCACATGTAATGTATGCAATCCTGAATGTACATTTTTCAATGTACTTGTCAGAATCTCTCCATCATTCATGACTGCTCTTTTCCAACTGCCTTTCCATTCATCTGTTGTCTCTGTCGTAAGCACAATTGGTTCATCTTCATCTAACCAAACTGAGACCTTGATTGCCCCACCTGGACGCAAAGTAAGAAAACGATACAATTCCAAAATAAAATCACCACTATGCTCTACAAAAATTGAATAATTAAGAGTATTCTCTTTTTGAGCACATTCATTTTGCTCTGCATAGGCAAGCTCCATTGCATTCCCACCTTCTCGACCCAGATCGCGAATTTGTCTCCAGCATATCATTTCATTGTTATCTTTTTTCTGATAACCATCTGCCGGAATGCACAAATAACCATCTGCCTCTGCATAATACGCTTTCTTCTGTGGATAACTTGCCTGTAAAATCGTTTGAACTGGAATTTCATATATTTCACCATTTTCTCCAACAATCTTAAGCATTGTTCTTTTTTCTTCTTTAAAACAGCTATCCTTATATTCTGGCGCAACACAAACTTCTAATGTCTTTTCTCCAGTAACTATTCCGCTTTTATCTGTAACTGACAGCCAATTTGGACAATCTAATGTGTATCTGACATTGCCTTTTCCCTTATTAAAAAGAAGAATTTCAAAGCTCGCTCTTCCATGTGCATGAAACTTAATTTCTTCTGGGCAAAATACACCTAGCTGTGCTTTTCCGATTTTCAAAGCTGGTTTTCCTGCTGGAAAAAGAGCTGTTGGCGGTGGTGAGAAGCTCTCTGGAGTTAAAATTCCACTCCATTTTCCGTCATTCATCACATAATTATAATAATAAAGCATCATCTGCTTATATTTGTCCATTTTGCGAAGCTGCTTTATACATTCATCAGCTCCCTGCATCGCTCCTAACTTCCATAGCAGCCGACTTCTATCTGCATAATAAAATGATGCATTAATATAATAAGATGCTTGAATTTTCATTAGAAAAAGCTGAAAAAATGCTGACTTTTCTTTGTCAGATAACTGTTCATAAATTTTTTCTGCCTCTATTTTGCAAGTACCTAAGCAATCCAAACGCTTTTTCGCTTCATTTCCGTAAGCTATCTGCGAATATTTTTCTGACATTAAGTGCTCTGGTTTACAAATATTATTCAGCTGTGCAAAGCTATGGTAGATTGATGATACCGAGTTTCCATATTCACCCGAAAAATTATCATTTATCCACTCTGAAACAAAATATCTGGTATCTTTTGTTAGTGACGTTTCTCTATCAGCTTCCCAGCCATATCTTAAGAAATACTCAATATCCATCTCTAGTGGTTTTAATGCCCCTACATTTAATACCCACATTTTTCTGATACCAGATTCCCAACATTTTTTTAATTCATTTCCAGTCTGTGCAAGTGGTATTGAATTAAAAAACAGATAACTCATTCCCGGATGAGCCCAATATGAAGCATGATAATACAATCCATTTCCACCAGATCGTGTTCTCTCTTTTTGATTTGGGTATCTGCGCATATATCCAAAATTATCATCTACCCAAATTAATGTAATATCTTCTGGTAAATCTAATCCGCTATCATACAGATCAAGTACCTCTTTATATGGTATAAATGTCTGTAATGCCTGTCTTCCGCGCTTTTCTCCCAATACGTCCATAAGAATCTGTCTTTGATCAGATATTACCTGGCCAAGCAGTTCTATTTTCTTTTTCTTTTTTTGCTGTGCATTAAGTTCTGCGTTTTCATCAATATTTTTTGTTACAAATCCTGAGTCATGGATTCCTCTCATTCCAACAGTATAGCATACATCATAATCCTTGTTATTTTCTACGCTTTCCGTCCAGTACTCATGAATTCGTTCTCTATTTTCACCCTCTATTGAATAATCATATAAGGTATCGTTATATCCCTTTTTTTGAAGCCACGGCTTCCATTCATTTTGATTGCTTCTAAGAAGCATATCACAATGAGATGTTCCCACTATAATTCCCATCCGATCTGCAAGTTTTGCATTCTCTGTATTTTCATTAAAACAATTTACATGCATTGCTGGCCAGATATAATTTCCTTTTAAGCGAAGCAGCAATTCATAAATTTTTTCATATGTACAAGGTCCAATTGTTCCATCGACTGTATGTGCTTTCGCCCATGCATCTAACTCTTCCTCATCATTGATGAAAATTCCTCTATATTGTACATCTGGCCAATCTACTTTTTCATAGCTTGTGGAAAGCTCAAAAAAAGCTTTTTTATGAATCGGTACATCAGCCCAAAAATACCATGGCGACACACCCATTTGTCTGCACAAATCATAAATTCCAAAAACTGTGCCTCTTCTATCTGCTCCGACAATATATAATGTATTACCAATAATTTTATGAAAATATGCCTCCCAGTGAAATCTACCATCTGCATTTTTTATTTTTTCTATATATAGCAGAAGTTCTTTTGGAAAAATATCGCAAATTTCAGATGCAGGCAACGTTGCAATCACAATTCTTGGATTTTCATGATCAGTCTGTGCATCAAATTTACTACATAACACTATTTTGCACGGACACACCTTTTGCATATCTTGCATTAAATTATTCACAGCAATATGTACCGCACTATTTTCTTGTTCACTGTATAAAATTTCAGCTTTCTTTCCATTTTCTAATAAACGAAACTTTGCCTGACACATATTTTGTTTCTTCTCCTTATTTTCTTATCCCTTAACTGCTCCGATCATTACACCTTTCTCAAAATATTTTTGAATAAAAGGATATATGCACAGTACTGGAACAGTTGAAACAATAATAACAGCAAACTTAATCTGATCTGCAAACTGTTGTGCATAGCTTCCTTCTCCTGCACCTGTTGTTCCTGCCATTGCCTGGTTAGAAAGCAAAATATTTCTAAGAATTGTCTGCAACGGCTGATAAACATCCTTATTTAAATACAGCAGCGCTGTAAAAAAATCATTCCAATGTCCTACTGCATAGTACAGCGTTATTACTGACACAACAGCCTTTGACAACGGCAGCACAATCTGTCCGAAATAGCGAAAATGTGAGCATCCGTCCAACTCAGCTGCTTCCTGCAGTTCTTTTGGAATTGAGCTTTCAAAAAAGGTTCTTGTAATAATCAAATTATATACACTCAATGCACCCATTATAATCATAATAAGAGATGTATTTGTCAAATGCAGTGTTTTTACGAGCATATATGTTGGCACCATACCGCCGCTAAAATACATAGTGATAACAAACATCGTCATTATCACTTTTCTTCCACTAAATTCTGGCTGTGCTAAAACATATGCTGCCGGCAGTGTAACTGCCAAATTTAAAATTGTTCCTGCCACTGTATATAAAATAGTATTACGATATCCAACCCACAAATCCGCACGTTCCAGAATCTTTTGATATCCATAAAAACTAATATCTCTTGGAATTATCGTTACCATTCCTTGATTTACCATATTGGAATTGCTGACAGACGCTATGATAATAAAATAAATTGGATACAGCGCAATTATAAGCGCACCAATTGCAATCACCATAATACATGCATAAAATACACGATCAGATACACCCATTCTTTTTAGTTTGCTCATGACCTTCCTCCTACATCAGACTGATATCTGCAGTTTTCTTCGCAACACAATTTGCAAGCATCAAAAATGCAAAATTAATGACTGTATTAAATAAACCTACTGCTGATCCAAAACTAAACTGCCCTGACTGAACACCCACATTAAATACATATGTTGAAATAACTTCCGAAACAGAAAGATTTAAATCATTCTGCATCAAGAATACTTTTTCAAAGCCAACACTAAGTACCCTTCCCATATTCATAATCAATAAAATTACGATAGTAGGAACCAATGCTGGAAGCTCCAGATGTATCATCTGATGCCATCTGTCTGCTCCATCAATTTTAGCTGCATCATAAAGTTCACCATCTACCGATGATAATGCTGCAATAAAAATAATACTGTTCCAGCCTGCTGACTGCCATATTCCAGAAATTACATATACTGGCACAAACGCACTTGGCGATCCAAGTAAATTTGTTGATTCTGAAATAAAATGTACCTTTCTTAACAATCCGCTCACAACACCTGTTGATGGCGATAATAAAATCTGCAGCATTGCAACTAATACAACTGTTGAAATAAAATAAGGCATATATACTGCTGTCTGGATAACTCTTTTTAATTTTTTCTGTCTCAATGAATTAATTACCAATGCAAGAAAAATTGGTGCTGGAAATCCACATACTAATGTAAAGAACGAAATTACAAATGTGTTACGCAGCGTAGGCACAAACATAGGACTAGTAAAATATTGAATAAAATATTTAAATCCAACCCAATCACCGCCTGTTAATCCCTTTGAAAAATCATATTTTCGAAAAGCAAGCTGTATTCCATACATAGGTCCGTAACAAAATATGATAATATACGCCAAAGCCGGTAAAATCATGAGCCACAGCTGCCACTCTTTTTTTAATATTGATCTTATTTTTTTCATCTGTCTGTCTCCTTTTAGCCAGTAAGAGCCGGGAAAAGCCTGTTGACTGCTTCCCGGCTCTGTATCCATCTTTTACTTTACAGATTCTATATACTTGTCATATGCTGCCTGTCTGATTTCAAGATTCTGTGTCAACCCAATCTTGTAAATGGAATCTACATAATCTTCCCATTCTGCCTCAATATCTCTGTTTGAGTCTGTAAGCCATGCTGCATATGTTTGTTTTACAATATTATCAATATTAACTTGATTCATAGCAAGTGTAGCATTATCGTCTGTACTATAAGAAATAAACTTTGCTGGATATGTATCACAAGTTTCTTCCATTCTTGCAAGTGTTTCCTCAAGCGGTTTTCTCTCCTCAAGAACACGCACCATATCTTCTCCCATTGTCAGACGATCCTTCATATCGTCTGGAATGTAGTATGGACTATAATCAGCAAATGAATTTGTCCATTTCCATGTACCTGGATCAATACTGGAATCTGCTGGTGGAAGAACTTCATAAGTTCCATCATCATTATCCTTCATGCACTGATCAACATCATTCATTCCACCAAATAATACCTGCAAACTTGTCTTTTCATCATAGAATGAATCAATAAATTTAACCGCTGCATCTTTATTCTTACACATTGAACTTAATGCTACTGTTGCTGCATTTACAGAATTATTATCCTTATAGTAACCCCAATAAACAGTCTCTTCATCGGAGTCAGCATGTGGCTTTAATGCTGGAAGTGGAATATACTGATCTGCTACTTCAGTTCCAAAACGGTCTCCGCTTTCCCATCCTAACGTAACACCAACCTTAGCTGTTGTTCCTTCGCCACGTGCAAGAGACTGGAATTTAGAGTAGTCCTGTGTAATCACCTCTTCATTAATTAATCCTTCCCCATACAGCTGCTGCAGCCATTCCATGAAAACTTTGTAGCGTTCATCTACTCGATAGTTTTTAACTTCACCGTTCTCAACGTAATAGCCATCACTCTCATTCATTAACGGTACGCCAAAACATGCAAGCAAAAATGTCGGAAATCCATTAAAATCAAACGGAATCTCATCTGTCGTATCACCATTTCCATTTGGATCTCCCTCTTTGAATGCAATCAGCACTTCCTCAAGTTCATCCATATTGGTAGGAACTTCCAAGCCCAAATTATCTAGCCAAGTCTGATTAATATACATAACTCTGTTAGTTGTCGGCCATATACTTCTATAATTTGGTATTCCATAAATTGCTCCATTTTCATCAGTGCTAAGCACTCTGAGTTCTGGATGATCTTCAAACATTTTTGCGACATTTGGCATTTGACCATTGTCAATATAAGGTGCAAGATCTTCAAACAGGCCATTATAAGTTGCAAAATCACTTGTTGTTGTCGCCTTAAAAAGGATATCCGGGATATCGCCTCCAGCAAACATCACGCTCTTCTTCTGATCCCAATCTGCCGTAATCTGCTGCCACTCTACTGACACACCATTTTGTGCCTCAAGCTCCGTCAGCCACTCCATCTCATTTACATCCTTAGTCAGACTGTGCTTTGAAATCAGCGCTGTGAGTTCCACTGTTTCCTCATTTTCCTGCGCAAATACTGCTGTCTGAGAACCTGCTGCCATACAGCATGCAAGCGCCATTGATAACCACTGTTTTCTTTTCATCAGAATCTCCTTCCTGTATCTCATATTTATTTTCGTTTTCCGGTAACGATATCGTTGTGATTACATTATATGAGACTCTACATTCCAAAGAAATTACTTTTATTTTGTTTTATGTGTCATTTTTTTGGAAAATGAATCCTATAATTCGTGGGTGTTTCCTCACATTCCTCTTTAAACACCTTTGCAAACCTTCTTGCATCTTCAAATCCAACTCGCTGCGCAATTTCATTTACACTCAAATCTGTCTTCTCCAAAAGCTTTTTACTTTTTTCAATTCTTATTTTTCGAAGATATGTGCTAAAATTATCTCCCGTATATTCCTTAAATGTAGATGAGAACATAGAATAATTCATTGACACGTGATTTGATACTTCTGCCATATCAATTGTTTTTCCATAATTCTTACGAATATATTCTAATGCTGTCTCCATCTTATGACGACTTGTCCGAGTCAATGATGCATTTTCGTTATCGAAATCATCTTCATTTGCATTTCCTTTTTCTTTAAAAATCTTCTCCGCATTCCAAAGTACTTTTGCCAATTCTTCTCTGTCCACTGGTTTTAGTAAATAGTTCAATGCGTGATGCTGCATCATTCCTCTTGCATACTCAAATTCGGCATAACCACTAATTGCAATAATCATTGGCTGCTTTTCCTTTTCCATATTATTTTCGATCCACTCAGCTAGTTCTAATCCACCCATAATAGGCATCTTAATATCTGTCAATACAAGATCATAGTTTTCTTTTTTTAAACATTCTACTGCTTCTTTTCCATTGCGGCATTCTGTAATCTTTTTATAAGGTACTCCACTATTTTCAAGCATTACATAAATGCCATATCTTATCATTTTCTCGTCTTCTACTAACAATATTGATCTCATAATTCCCCCTATTTTTGCACTGGTATTTTCAGTACAACCTTCGTGTAACATTGCTCCTTTGAATATACCTCAACTCCATATTCACTTCCATACATTAGCTGAATACGCTCGTGAATATTGTGAAGACCAATTCCATTTGTCGAATGTTCACCGCCACCGCCAAACGTTACCGCATCGCGTACATTTTGCAATTCTGCTTCATCCATACCCTTTCCCATGTCGGTCATTTCTATATAGGCAACCTTTTCTTTTTGATAAACCTTTAAATAAATTGTAGTATCCTCTGCCAGTTCATCTAATCCGTGAACAATCGAATTTTCTGCAATTGGCTGAAGAATAATTTTGGGCACCTTCAAGTTTCTGACTTCATCTGTTATATTCTCACTCAATGTAATATAATAATCATATCGGATATTACATAATTTCAGATAATTTTCCAAATACGCAATCTCCTCCTGAAGCAGCACATAATGGCTGTCCACTTTCAGATTATAGCGAAACATTCTAGCCAGTGCCAAAAGTGCATCTGATACATTATAGATTCCTTTCACCTCTGCCATCATTCTAATTGCATCAAGTACATTATATAAAAAATGAGAATTAATCTGTTTTTCAAGACTCCTTATTTGAGCTTCCTTAACCATAACTTCTCTTCGTACAGCAGTATCCATCAATTCTGTTACTTTGCACAACATTTTATTATACTCAATCGCCATATCATTAACTTCAAGCTGACTAAGCACTGGGATTCTAACATTCAAATTTCCTTTTTCTACTTCTTTTATGCAGCTAGAAAATACGTCAAAATCCCTCAATAGTTTTCCTACTATTCTGCTTATTACAAGATACAAAACTAGCACTATCACAGATTCTAATACAATCAGCCCAAATAATTCTATAAACATTTTCTGATACTGTTTTTTCATGGACAAAATTTTCATGACATATACATTTGTTCGTGGATTTCTTTCTGCTGTCAGCAGTGTCGGCTCACCATTCCAAATACATTTACACACATATATGTCCTGATCATCTTCAAAAAAAGATTCTATTTTTGCAATTTTCTCTAACTCATTTTTTGTAATACCAGCATATTTTCCATTTGAACCTAAGCCATAAATTACTCCATTTGCATCCATCATAAAAACATTGCTGTTTTTATTATTACTATATAATTCTGACAAAAGCATCCTCATCGGAATTACAATTTCAAATATACCAGTTAGATCATTACTGATCTTTACAGGAATCACATAAGATGCCATGTTTTTTTCAGAAAAATAATCAGAATATCCGATTCTTACTTGTTCGTCCAGTGAATTCCAATACCATTTTCCACTATATCCAATTTCATTTCGCTCTGAATACCACGTACTCTTTTTTGCTTTATCCATCGAATATAAATATCTTCCATATTCACGAAGTCCCTGATATTCTAAATGAAGTCTCGCAGCTTGAACCTGACTGATGCTTGTAACAATTTTAAGAGTCGACAATGTTCTCTCCTGAAAGAGATATTTGTTATACTCTCCAAGTTTATCATTAATTGCTGCCTGACCTACTTCTGTTGTAAAGGTCGTATCCGCCCATATGCTCCTTGCCATCAGTTCTATCATACTCATCTCGGATTCCATTGCTTCAACCTGTGCCTGCAATTTCTCTTTTGTATCCTTAACAGTTCTTCCAACTCTGTTTTGATATAAAAAATAAAACGATAAAATTGCAACTAGCGTAAGAGGAACTAATGCAAATAAAAAAATTGCTTTTCGAATCTGCTGATGTAAAGTCTGCTTTTTCTCATTTTGTTTTTTTCTATTTTTCATATTCCACGTTCCTTCCTTACGCTTAAAAACTATTTATTTCATGCCTTGTCTGTCTTATGTATCATTTTCTTTCTAATATGTATACAATACGGTGCCTGCCATCCTAGCATAGCTATCCATCCTGCAACACACGCAAAGCCAACACCTACTAGGCCGATTCGCGGTACAAGTAAAAATGTAAAAATAACGCGAAATGTAATCTGTGTGAGTGTTCCATAAAGCGTCATCTTCATTTTTCCTACACCGCGCAAAAATCCCTGATGGGCGTTTGTAACACCTGGCAGCCAGTAGAAAAATGCCATTACGGCAAAGTAGCGGCTTCCCTCTGAAATCATCTGTTTGGAATCCCCGAACAGTCCAATCAGCTGATTATCAAATAAAAGAAGCACTGCGCATATAAATACAGCATAGCAAATCTCTAGCACAATACCGCTTCTAAAACCATCTTTAATTCGCTTTGGCTTTTTTGCACCATCATTTTGTGCTGTAAATGTCATCATTGCATTTGAAATACTTCTTCCTGGTACAAGTGCAAAATCTTCTATCTTGCCAACTGCATTAAATGCTGCCATTGCACCAACACCAAGCGTATTGATTGCGCCCTGAATCAAAAGCTTTCCAAGTGGCTGACTGCACTGCTGAAGTGACGACATACCTCCATACTGTACTGTCATCCATATCAATCGTTTGTCTGGCTTAAAATGTTCTCTCTTTAGATGAAGAATCGGTACGCGAAAATAAACATAAACTACGCAAAGCACAGCTGATACTGCCTCTGCAATCACTGTTGCCAAACCAGCACCAGCTACACCCATATGAAGCCCTGCCACAAACAGCACATCTAAAGCTCCGTTTAAGACAGAGGACAGCACTAGAAAATAAACTGGCGTTTTTGCATCTCCGACACTTCGAAGCGATGCCGCATAAATATTGTAAAGGCAGGTAAATGGCATTCCAATAAAAATAATATGCAGATAGCTTTCTGCAAGCGGCAAAATATCGGTCGGCGTCTGCATCAGCTTTAATATTCCCTCGGAAGCAATCAGACCTCCCACAAGGATAACTGCTGACAGCCCCATCACAAGAAGAAGTGTCATTCCTACCTCGTGCTTTAATGCTTCCGTTTTTCCTGCACCAAAGCAATTACTCATAATTACGGATGCACCAATACATAGTCCTGTGACACCAAGAATCAGTAAATTCATGACTGGATCCGAGGTGCCTACAGCCGCAAGAGCATCCTGCCCGGCGAACTGACCCACCACAATTGAATCTACCATGTTGTATGTCAGCTGAAATAAATTTCCCCATATCAGCGGTATGGCAAATGCAATTAGCTGCTTCCATATTGTTCCTTTTGTTAAATCCTTAGTTGTTGTTTTCATTGATTTCTCCACCTACTGTAAAACTCGCTCGAATCGTTCGATCTTACAGCTATGCTCTTTTGTTTTTTTATCATAATTTATACCGATCAAAATAATATGCCCAGTATTGATCACGCTGTTTGTATATGCCAAAAGACCTGTTTTATCCACATAAATCTGCGAGTTTACTGCTACCTCAAATGCGGTATTCCCCGGATTAACAAACCTTCTCATATTGCGCACCACCTTTCTTAAAAAAAACGTAATATCCTGTTTTTTATTTTTGAAACCTTTATTTGAGATTATATCTCATATTTTGCCATGTAATTTTATTTTATCAAATTTTGAATAACTCGGCAATACAAAAACGGGCAGCTTTACGCCACCCGAATTTTATCTTTGTTGTTTAACAGTCAATTGATTACTCTTACCCTTTAATAGCACTATTTAATCTTCCTCAAATCTAAGCTGTTCAAAATGTTCTATTATCCATATAATCATCTTCTTGTTAATTTCATATAGTTCCTGATACTGTTCTTTTTGCGAAAACCAAATCGTACACACAAGCTGATTTGCCAAAACTACATATGGAGCAGCCTTCCACTCTGTCTTTGTTAACTTCGCAACGCTGTCATATCCATACAAAATATTTTTATAGATTTGACACCACTTCTGCAATTTCTGATCATTATCCGCCTCAAAGCTCTCTGATAAAATGGCTGTTGCTGCATAGCATGGATCGTAGATGCGAATATTTCGCTCTGCCAAATCAAAATCCAAAATGCCCCACTGCTTGTCTGTCATGAGAATATTTGATGGATTTGGATCGCGGTGTATAATCTGACGCGGCAGTTCATCATTACCACTATCACATAGCTGTTTTAATTTAGTTAATTTCTTTTGAAGAAACAACGCATACTCTGGAAAAAGCTCTTTTCCCTTTGGCAAAATCCATTCTGAAATATCTTTTGACAAGTTGATTTCTTTTGCATGCATCTGCACATCTTTTAACGCAATCGACAGCTGCCCTAAAATTTCTCCGATAAATCGTGCCTTGCTTTCCGCATTTGTTGCAGTGGCATCTGTATAAAAGGACTGTGCCGTTAATTCTTTTCCCTTGATTCGCTTTGTCAAATAAAAATAAATTCCACTGTCAACTACATACTCTTCCCCTGAATTTGTTTTTACTGGCACTGCTGTCAACAAACCAACATTTTCTAATGACTTTGCCAGACTGATATGATTTTGCATCTCGTCAAAATCGGAAGTGAATTTTAAAACAAAATCATCTCCAATAAAAAATGCATTCTCACACCGCTCACCATTTCCTTCGTAAAAAATATCTGAAACCAGTTCTCTTTCCAATCCCCAATGCTTTACAATCTCACTTGCCTTTTTACGTGTCATCATACAATGCTTCCTTTCCGCTAACTTAATAGGATGTGGCTTTTTTGCCCGCCCTGACGCAATATATTCTGCAGGAGTACAGGAAAACTCACGGACAAATGCCTTGTAAAAACCTGCATATGTGAGAAAGCCATATTTCAATGCAATATCAATTTTCTTCTCGCCCTGACTCATTTCAAAAATTCCATGTAAGAGACGCCGTCTTATAATATACTGCATGACTGGCATTTTGACTTCTTTCTGGAATATATGGTAATAATAAAATAATGAATAACCTGCATTTTGCGCTAACTCATTCACACGAATTTCTGATGCCAGTTCTGCCTCAATCTTGTCCAGACTTTGCTGAATACATGATCTGTTTTCCATGATGTCCTCCTGTTTTTCTTCTTTTTGCAGCTGCACTTGCATTGTAGCATATGATTCCGTAAAAACATTTCCTGTGTTGCGAACAACAATAAAACAACAGCACCTGTTTTTTATTTTCTACCAGATGCTGTTGTTCTATATATTGCTATTCGTTTTTTTTATTCCTCTCCCATAAAGATTGATGCAAGTGGTGAATCCTTTGGAAGAATCAATGTCTTATCGCTTCCGCTCATGGCTGTCTTTGCTGCCTCTAATGCACGGTCAAATTCATAAAACTCTGCTCGATCTGGCGTGTTATACGCATCTCCTAAAATACGCATGTACTCGCTTTCGCCCTCTGCTATTGTGTTTGCTGCCTCTGCCTTTGCGTCTGAAAGCATAATGGAAATCTCTTTGTCTGTGCTGTTTCTGATTTTCTTTGCCTCTGAATCACCTTCTGCCTGATAGCTTGCGGCGATCTGATTACGCTCTGAAATCATACGCTCGTATACAGCTGCCTTGTTATCCTCCGGCAGGTCAAGCTGTTTAATCTCTGCCATTAAAATCTTTACACCATAGGAGTCCATTGAATTTCCGACCTTACTCATAATAAGTTCCTTTAATTCGCCGTCTCTTGCAGCAATGACTTCATTTTGTGTCAGGGTACTGATCGCGTTTTTTGTCGCGTTAAATACAGCGGCATCAATGCGGCCTTCAGCGTTGCTGACGGAACGATTTAATGTCTTTGAAAATAATACTGGATCACTGATCTGCCATAATACATAGCTGTCTGCAATCATCGTTTTCTTATCCTTTGTGATGACATCCGATGCTGCCATATCATACAAAAGAATTTCCTTTGGAAGTGTCTGTTCGCTGTCTAAAAACGGAACCTTGAAGCTTAATCCGGCCTCTGTTTTAATACTGTTAATTTTTCCAAATCTCATAATTAATGTATATTCATTTTCCTTTGTCACTACAAGTGATGACAGCCCGCAAATGACTGCCACAAAAGCTGCGACTCCTATTACAATTCGTTTTGTTGTCTTTTTCATTTAAGGTTTCCTCTCTTTTTTACTTACTTGCTGAGCTGCTGTCTGCTGATGATGTACTGCTCTGTACATTTTGTTCGCTCACGGAATTTAATTGCTCATGAAGCATTGTTGTCGTGGAATCTGTTCCGTCAATGATCACACGAAGCTGCGGCAGGATACCTTCCATTGCCTCGTAGAACATTCTCTTTTTAGTAACTTCGGGATTTTTCTCATATTCCTCAAACTTAGCATTAAACATAGCTACCTGCGCATTTGCATCATTGATTCGCTCCTGCTTTGTTGCTTCTGCTTCCTGTAAAATCTGATCGGCATCGGCCTCCGCTATTGGCAGCTTTTCATTTCGATATTTATTTGCATTGTTTATGCTTGTTTCTTTTCCCTGCTTTGCCGTCTCAACTGCCTTAAATGCCTCCATGACTTCTGCTGTCGGCGGCTCTGAATCCTGAATTGAAATATTCACAAGCTGCAGACCAACATTATAAAGATCAAGCTGCTCAGTAATCATTTCCTTAATTTTTGACTGAATCTCACCCTTGCCTGTTGTCAAAACAGAATCTACATCATAATTGCTGATTGCGGCGCGAATACAGCTCTGCGCAATGTTCTGCAAAATAAGATCTGGATCTTTCGACGCATATACAGCCTTTACCGGATCAGATACACGGTACTCAAGATAAAAGTCCACATCAACGAAATTAAAGTCTGATGTAATCATAATAGATTCATCTGAAACCACATCATTGTTATTGTCGTAACCGATACGAAGACTCTGAATCGTCGTGTTCACCTTTGTCACATACTGCACAAATGGAATCTTAAAATGAAGTCCCGGATCAGTGACTGCATGGCTGACACCAAATGTCGTCACAACTGCCTGCTCCTGTTCATTAATCGTATAAGTCGCATTTCCTGCACCGGCTGCACAGACAATGACAACTGCCGCTGCCACTCCTGCAATCGCTCCTTTTTTCTTTTTGCTCATTTTGTTTTCTCCTTTTCTTCTGGACCTTGGTATGTATGACATAAAGGGTTTGATAATAAAAAAAGACCCTTACTGCATGGCAAATACACACATGCAGTAAAAGTCTTGCTATTCATATCTGCGGATCTTCTGATCGTCCTGACGCCTGATATTATACCCGGGTACCAGCTACTCCCCTTTACTTGTATCGTAGTATAGCAAATTGTTAATTCTTTGTCAAGATTTTCTTTGCTTATTCAAACACCTTCTGAATACTGCTATAATGCAGAAAAATTCCCTGTTTGTCTAGTTCCTTGATCTCATCGAGTGTTGCTAAGCGATATCCCATTGTCTCTTCTTCCTGAAGCTTTAAATCGCTCTCGTTAAAATCAAGTTCAAAACGGTACACATCGACAAAATAATTATCGCCTTCGTCTGGGTTGTCACGGCGATATGTAAAACGATAGCCATCAGGACAATTGGACACGTCAAGTCCTGTCTCTTCACGGATTTCTCTTACAACTGCTACTTTGGAATCCTCGCCTGCCTGCACAGCACCGCCGGAAACCTCCCACCAACCTGGAGCCCAAGCCTTTGTCATTACTCTTCTTGTAATTAAAAAGCGTCCGTCTGGGCGATGAATGACACCGAGCACTGTCAGATGATACTCACCGTTTTTTAAATTCCAGTCATTTCTCTTCATTGTGCGTCCGGTTTGTTTTTTGTCTGAATCGTAAATATCCCAAAATTCCATTTTACTTTTTTCTCCTCATCTAACCTTTTTTGTACAGCAATATCCCGAATGTCTTTTCCATCACCATTTGATGCTGTTTGCAGCTTTTGTTTAAGCTATCAGTAAAAACCGCAGTTATGTCTTCCGTGTTCTTTTATGTAGTACAATGCCGTATCTGCATCATTAGAAATTGAACCCTTTGGATTTTTTCTGTCTGAGAATGCTACACCGACACTTAAAGACACTGCCGGAAGACTATCTGTTGGATTGCTCAATTCCTCGTTTGCTTCCTCAATCTTCTTCTGGATCGTACAGCGTTTGTCACTCGCTGAATTGACCATGATTACTGCAAATTCATCTCCGCCGATTCGGCATACGTAATCAATATTTCGAAATTGTTTTTTTAAGATAGATGCTACCTTTCTTAAAATCTGGTCACCTATTCCATGACCAAAAGTATCATTTACCGCTTTGAATGTATCCACATCCACAAGAATTAGCGCAAATGGGCTCTCACCTGTTTCGTAAATATGAATAAGCTTGTCGAAGGAACCTCTGTTTAAAAGATCTGTCAGCGGATCATGCTCTGCCTCATGACGAATCAGCTTTTCTGTCTCCTTGTTTGCCACATAAATTTCATTATACGTGACAGCAAGATTTTGCAGTTCAACAACTCCTATTACTGGCAAGACTTCACCAAGCTTGATGCTTTCATCGTAACTGATAAGCGGCTTTACAATCAGCTGGCGAATCATTACATATGAACCAATCATAAGAATCACCATTACAGCAATTCCGATTTGTAATTTTGAGTACATGCTGGAAAAAATCGTCATGGTTTTTCCCTGATAATGTCTTGTCTGACGAATCAATTTTGATTCACAGTTTGTCACTTCCTCGTTGATTAAATCTTTCATTTCCTGATACGATTTTTCTGTGACAAGGCACTGTGCCTTTTTAATCTTCTCATCATCAAACAATTCTTCATCCTCTTTTGAAAGCTCTACTGCCTTTATTTCGTCCGGCCAGCTGCTTTGCAAGACATCGTTTGCCTCACAGACAAGACGCATGGCATAATACTCTGTCGTCATGAGTTCCAGTGAAGTGTCAAGCGCAGCTTTTAATGCTGAAAAGGATGCCGTCTTGTCAAAATATGTTTTGAATGTATCAAGCGCATTTTCCCGGCTCTTAACCTGATTGGCTTCAACAAAATATGCGTCCATATATGATGTGTCGCCTGTCATGACATACATTCTCACCTGTTCTGTGAGATAATCAGCGCCTTTTTCAAGCTGCTGTGCTGCTTTTTCTCCTTGGATGTACTGCTCTGTTGACTCATTCATTGCAAAAAACTCATTCTCACCCTGTATTATAAGAAAGACAAATGCAATTGCCAAAAGCAGTGTAATCCAAAGTCCAACACAGCTTACTTTTCGGATCTCAATTTTCCTTTTTGCCCTCATACCTGCTCCTTTCAACATTTTTATACGCATTCTGCATCATTTTATTTTTACATGTTGCATTGTATGCAGCAGCAAAAAGGATATACAGACTGTCACATAAATCATAATACCATGATTTTCTGTCAATTTCAATATTCGCACTTGAAAACCATTTACCTTCGGGCTTATCCGTTAACTGTAATTTCATACGTTCCCTTTGAAAAATCGACTTCTACGCATGTACCATCTGCGAATGTACTCTGCTGGCGAAGACCTGTTTTGTCGAGAATGCGGTGGCTGACTAGCTCACTATAGGCAACGTGTTCATGAAGTGATGCTACCTGATCGCAGCGCTTCTTTTGTTCTTCTTCTGTGAAGTTGCTGCCTGCTCCAAATGCACCGTCTGTTCCATCGTAAGCACCATTTCTGTCAAAATATGGTGCGCCTCCGTTAATTAGTGCATAGAGCATGTAATCTTCGTTTTCATGTTTTTCCATCATCCACGGAATTATTACGCAGTCATGATATACAAGATTAAATAATGGCACTGGGATTCCCTGTTTTGGTTCTTCTGGACGGCGCATCATAAAATCATATGGCGCATAGTGGCAGAACACAAGGTTAGCTACTGACCAGTCTGCTACCTCCTCGGAGCTTGACAGAATATTTTGTGACAGCAAATATGCAAAGCAGCGGCTTCTAAATTCCAGACATTCCTTTCTTGTCATTTTGTGATGCAGCTCAAAGCATTCATCTGGCTCGTTGCACGTAAATACATCAAGATAAGCGCAGTCAAGCTTTATATCATGAGCTGCCAATTCCAAGAAATTTCTTTTTACATAATAAGGGGCCTGTGTTGCACAAAGATATGTCTGATTACCGCCCGCCCAGTTTGCATGAGAAGGAATGGAACCATCTTCAAGATGAATGGCTGATGATTCATCATAAGTGCTGGCGCGGAAATAATAATCACGATACTGATCATGAATTCCAAAAACATAACCGCATTCATGAATTGTATCACAAAGCTCCTTCATGCCTTCCCAGCCACCTGCTTCAATACATGCCGGAAGATAATCTGGATGTTCGTTGTCATAACCTGGATCTCCCCAGCCATCTAAATGAAGATAAAGCTTCTTAATTCCAAGCTTTTCATAGCAGCGACGAATCTGCTTAGTGCGCACTGCAAACGGTGTTAAATGATTGTTTTTATCAGGCACTTCCGGATCAAAAAAGCGAGACTCTGGCTGAACATGTGTCTTAATACCTGCATGAACAAACATGCTTCCTACTAATTTCTCGACATCAGCGCGCGCTGCCTTTTCACGAAGGGTGTGAAATGTTCCCTGTTCCTTTGTATAATTTCTATAAAACTTACACATGGTATTGTAATCACAGTCTTTTTCAAAATGATACAGCAAGGTTCTTCGATAGCGCATTGAGCCAAGTGATTTATAAAGTACCATTCCCACGCTTGTCTGTGCTTCGCCTGATTCATGAGCCGCGCGGTAGCCTGCATCCTCTGGCTGCTCACATATTGCAATATAGCCGTTTCTATCTTTAATCTGGGAAAACCATGGCATATATGAGCCTTCCGTACACATGCGGCCATCAAATGGCACTTTTCCCAGCTTTGTTTCCCAGCCATTTGGAATAAGTAAACCCTGTCCCCAATTTAAGAGTGTATACCAATCCTCACTGTCATACATAAAGTCCATTGCACCTGGCCACACAACTTCATCCATGCCAGATGCCGGCTCTGTAATCGGAATCCACTCAAAATGAACATCACCTGTCGATAATTCAATCCAGATATATGTCTCAAAACAAAGCTCTGGCACTTGCTCAAAGTTTTCATAATGGCTCACAAGTCCAAAGCCTATTCCTGTATCATATCTTTTATGTGAGATGTTTTTAGCCTCTGAAAAAAGCACATCTTTTCCATTATACTTAAAATAAGGCTGATAATCCTGCTGCCAAGTCCATTTCGTGCCATCTGCGTAAATATCGCAGTGCAGCGTCTCCTCATGAAAATCGAGTTTTATCATATTATCCTGTATTGTAACCATAATTTCTCCCCTATCTAATCTCATATATAGCCTTTGTTACAACAAGGCAGATGCCATTTTGCACCTGCCTTGCATTTTTTTGAATTAGAAATTTCTTACATTCCCTTTGCTGCATCTGCACATGCGTCCATGGCCTCGATCACAGCGCTTCTAAGGCCTTCCTTTTCTAATACACGGACTGCCTTGATTGTAGTTCCTGCCGGTGAGCATACCATATCCTTTAACTCACCCGGATGCTTTCCAGTTTCCAAAACCATCTTTGCGCTGCCCATAACTGCCTGCGCTGCAAATTTATAAGCCTGCGCACGCGGCATACCCTGCTCTACTGCTTCGTCTGCCATAGCTTCAATAAACATAAATACATATGCCGGAGAACTTCCGCTTACTGCAACAACTGTATCCATCAGCTTTTCGCTGATAACCTCTACCTTGCTAAAACCACTTAAAATTTCACATACATACTTAAGTTCAGCCTCTGTCACAAATTCATTTGGTGTTGCACCTGTCATGCCTTCACCAACAAGTGCAGGTGTATTTGGCATAGTACGTACAATCTTTACGTCCTTGCCAAACTTTTCTGCCAGCCATGAAAGTGTCTTTCCCGGTGCAATTGTGATGATTAACTGATCTGCTCTGACGTGATCCTTTATCTGTGTAATCACAGACTCATAATACTGTGGCTTTACAGCAAGTACGAGCACATCAACAGCATCCACTACATCAATATTGTTATCTGAAACATGAATGCCATACATGTTCTTTACGCGCTCTCTGCTTGGCTCAAACACGTCAGAACCATACACATCCTCTGCCTTGAAAATATTGTTTTTGATGATGCCTCCCATCATTGCGCCTGCCATGTTGCCACATCCGATAAATCCTAATTTCATAGTGTTTTCCTCCTGCATTATGTGTTTTTAGTTGAAGCTTTGCTCAGTACGATTAATGATCTCATCCTGAAGTGCTTTGCTTAAGTTTCTGAAATGATCACTGTAGCCTGCTACACGAACAATCAGATCCTTATATTCCTCTGGATATTTTTGTGCATTAAGCAATGTCTGTCTGTCGATGACATTAAACTGAATATGATGACCATCCATATTGAAATAGGAACGAATCAGACTTGCCATCTGGTTAAGTCCTTCCTCTCCTGCAACAACACTTGGTGTAAACTTCTGATTCAAAAGTGTACCGCCTGTCATTAAATGATCCATCTTTGCACAAGATTTAATAACAGCCGTAGGACCATTTACGTCTGCACCCTTTTCCGGAGAAATACCCTCGGAAACAGGTACATGTGCAAGACGTCCATTTGCACTTGCCATCATGACTTCTCCAAAGTAAACGTGGCAGGTGGTCGGAAGCATATTTACGCGATACATTCCGCCAAGCATATTTGGTCTTCCTGTCACTTCACCCTGATAATATTCAAATACCTGCTTCATGATCTCATCTGCATATTCATCATCATTTCCATACTTTGGACTGTGATTTTTTACCAGATTCAAGATTCGCTCATGACCAACGAAATTATCATCAAGCGCTGCCATCAGCTCATCCATCGTGAAGTTTTTCTTATCATATACATTATATTTTACAGCAGCAAGACAGTCTGTAATCGTTCCGATTCCAACACCCTGCAGATATTTTGTATTATATCTTGCACCGCCGGCATTGTAATCCTTGCCCTTTGCGATACAGTCATTTGTAAGAATGGATAAAAATGGCGCTGGCATGCAGTCTGCAAAAATCTTTTCAATTATATTGCTTCCCTGAATTTTAACATCAATGAAGTATTTCATCTGCTTCTTAAAAGCATCAAAAAGCTCATCATATGTCTTAAAATCAGCTGCATATCCAAGCTGTAAGCCAAGCTGCTTTTTGCTTACCTTATCATATCCATTATTTAATGTAAGCTCAAATACTTTTGGAATATTAAAATATCCTGTCAGAATATAAGCCTCATTTCCAAATGCACCAGTCTCTACACAGCCGCTCGTTCCGCCGCGTCTTGCATCAGCAAGTGTCTTTCCTGCATTCATAAGCTCCTGAACAATTGCCTCTGTATTATAGAATGCCGGCTGTCCCCAGCCCTTACGTGCAATCTCACATGCTCTCTTTAAAAATTTCTGCGGTGTCTTTCTGCTGATCTGTACATTAGAGCTTGGCTGCAGCAGCTTCATCTCGTCCATACAATCAAGAATCAGATATGAAACATCATTAACTCCGTTTTGTCCGTCTGGAGTGATACCGCCTGTATTTAAGTTTGCAAAATCGGTGTAGGTGCTGCTCTCCTTTAACGTAATACCAACCTTTGGCGGTGCCGGCTGATTATTAAACTTCACCCAAAGGCACTCAAGAAGCTCTAGCGCCTTCTTGTCATCAAGAATGCCTTCCTCTACATCCTTCTGATAAAACGGATTTAAATGCTGGTCAAAACGACCCGGTGAATAAGCATCCCATGGATTAAGCTCCGTTGTCACGCCAAGGTGAACAAACCAATACATCTGAATTGCCTGCCAGAAGGTCTGCGGCTTATGAGCTGGAACAACATCACAGTTTGCTGCAATCTGAAGAAGCTCTGCCTTTCTTGTATCACTTGTTTCTTTTCCTGCCAGCTCTCTTGCATAATCAGCATATCTTGCACCAAGAAGCATGATAGCATCACATGCCTTTGCCATACCGCGAAGCTGATTTCTCTTTTCAAATGCTTCTGTATCATGGAAGTAATCAAGCGAATCTATTGATGCCTGAATATCTGCCTTGTAATCTAAAAATCCTTTCTCATACAGCTTAAAGGAACCAACAGTATGACCCGGGCCTCTTTGCTCCATAAATTCAGTAAAGATACCTGCGGCATAGCAGTCTTTCCACTGATCAGACATATTTGCCAAAATCTTTGAACGCGTGGAACGCTTTTCCCAGAATGGAATTATCTCTTTTTCCTGATAGCCGTAATCTTCTTCCTTTACAGAAAAACTGATAAGCTCACGGTCGTTCATAACGTGCATATCCTCAAGAGTATGGCAGCAAAGCTCTGGGAATGTCGGTGCGCCATGCGGAGAATCTCCCTTTTCTCCTACAATCAGCTCTCCATCTCCGATGTAAAGTGTCTTTGTTGCAAAATAGTCATATAAAACCTGTGCACGAAGCTCTGGCACAGACAGCTGACCTTCATATTTTTTGTAGGTTGCAGTTTCACTTTTTGCTCTTTCCATGTCGATGTGCGGCTGAGTCGTAACACTTAGTTCACGCAGCGCCTGCACACGCTCATTCATTCCTCTCTTCTCCATTGCAGCTAAAATCCTTTCTCTTTCTGTTTATCCACCAATCTTAACTTTCAAAAATCCTGCCTCTGTAAAAAGTGATGACAGTTGTTTCATTTTTTCATCTGACGGTACAAAAAACGCTTCTCCGTCATAAGTACACTCGAGACGGCTGTATTTGCTGCTTCCTGTATTGTGGTACGGCAAAAGATTGACCTGTGCCACCTTAATCTTTTCGTCAGTAAGCCATTTAATTACAGCCTTCATGCTCTCTTCATCTGCATTGACCCCTTCAATTGTTGGGATTCGAATATAGATTTTTGCACCATCTGCACTTAGCTTTTTCAAATTTTCCAGAATGATAGTATTCTCTGTTCCTATCCATTTTTTATGAACTTCATTGTCCATGGCCTTGATGTCATAAAGGAAAGTATCGATATATGGAAGAATCCGTTTAAAATTTTCATACGGTGCATATCCACTTGTATCGATGTCCACTGTAATTCCCTGACGATGCAGCTGCTTTACAAGTTCCTCTATGTAATCCATATCCATGCACATGACTTCGCCGCCAGAAAGTGTAACGCCGCCGCCCGATTCCTCATAGAACATCTCATCCTTTTTGAGTTCCTTTAGCAGTTCTTTTATCGTGTACTCTTTTCCTGCAACCTCGCGGATATTCGAAAGACAAGCTGTCACACATTCTCCGCAGCCTGTACATTTTTCATAATCTGTTACAGCTTTGCCATTTTCCATGCGCACTGCTCCATTTGGACAGACACGCTCACATTCCATACAGCCGGTGCATTTTTCCTGATTCGTTAAAATCTGACGTTTCCATTTTTGTGTTTCCGGATTATGGCACCATGCACAGCGAAGCGGACATCCTTTAAAAAATACAGTTGTACGAATTCCATCTCCGTCATGGATTGAATACTTCTGAATATTTGTTACAAGACACATTTTTGCATCCCCTTTTCTTTTATTTTTCCCCGAAATTAAATCTTAGACCCATCATAGCACCGCACCATGTAATTGTCAATGAGTCAAATCTTTGACCCATTTATACTTACGAAAATGGTGTAAAACCCACGGAAGCTTTCCTACTTCATCTATACATGTACACGCGTATACAAGCACTACTGGCCAGTGGAAAAAATATGTTCCTGCAGCAGCGAGCGGAATCGCCAGACACCACATACACACTGCAAGACTATACATGTCAAACAGTGTATCGCCGCCAGCGCCGAAAATACCATTTATTGTGACATCATTGACTGCACGCCCAATCATATAAAAGGCGATAACAGCAAACATGCCCTTTAAATATTCCTGTGCCTGCGGTGTAAGCTTTACAAAGTGCAAAATAATTGGTGCAGATATGCACATTAAAAGAGAAGCAAAAATACCACATGCAAATGATATTTTTAACAGACGTATGCCGTAGCGCTTTCCTTTCTCTAAGTTTCCTGCGCCAAGCTCATTGCCTATCATAATTCCTGCTGCGCTAGAAATACCTGCGCTAAAGCAGCATATGATATCTCTTACAACAGCAGCTACGGAATTAGCTGCCGCTGCATCAGTTCCAAGATGCCCCATAAATGATGAATAAGATGTGAATCCAATTCCCCAGAACAGACATGCTCCTAAAAGTGGAAGTCCGCACTTCCAGAAATCTTTTGAAAGCTGTTTGTTTCTCCTTAATAAATCACTCATGGACGGATGGAGATAATTAGGTTTATAGGAAATAAGTACAGAACAGCAAAGCTCAATAATACGTGCAATAAGTGTCGCAAGAGCTGCTCCGCGCACACCCATCGGTGCAATGCCAAAGCCTCCAAAAATAAAAATGGCATTTAAAATAATATTGACACAGACTGTCATTGAACTTATGACTGCCGTTGTCTTTGCGTGCTCACTTGTCTTCATTATGACAAGATAACACTGAGAAATACCTGTAAGCAAATATGAAAAACCTGCTATTTTTAAATAGCTGACACCATAATTGATCAATACTTCTTCGTTTGTAAAAATAAGCATCAGATAGCGTCCGAAGAAAACACAGCCAACAAAGAATATGGCCGATACTAGTCCGCAGAGGCGAAGCGCCATGCAAAAGATCTCATCTAATGTCTTTTTGTCTCCCTTTCCCCAATACTGCGCTCCTAAAATACCAAGACTGGCTGTCGCTGCTGATAAAAACATGTTTTGGATAAACTGAATCTGCGTTGCAAGTGATACAGCCGACATATAATTTTGATCCATGCCGCCCAGCATAAATGCATCGGCCACTGCCACCATCGCTAACATCAGATTTTGAAGCACAATCGGAACCATCAGGCTCCAGAGCTTTTTATAAAATGCTTCATCTTTTTGTAGCTTGCCCATTTTTCTTCCCTCTCTTTTGTTTTTTTATAGTTCACGCGTCTCATGAACAGTATCATCTTATCATTTACGGGCAGCTCTGTACATGTATTTATTCGGCTTTTTTCGGAGAATCCAGTATTCAAAAAAACAGCCACCCGATACCTTTTTGATATCAGATAGCTGTTTTGCATCATTATATTTCATCCCGCAGCTTTTTGCTGTCACGTTGCCTTCTGTCTAAACTTTACCGTCTTTGCTGCGCTCCCCCTGCTTGTATGCTCTTTTGACTCTGCGAAGGTTAAGTTAATATGTAAGATATCCGCCTTTCAGGTTTACTACTTCGCTGTTGTCACTAATAGCGTAGATCTTATGATCTCCAGTATGATTAACCTCAAAATTCTGTGAAAACCTTCCTGTTGCATAGACGCATCTTCTTGCTCCATTTGGCTCGATTATGCCGACACGGATAACTTTTCCAGCAGGAGTAATATCTCCACTAATAGTAATTACCTGACCTTTGCTTACTCTAAAATATCCACTTGTCTGCAGATAATCATATGTAAGTGTCCAGTTAAAATTAGCACCTGTTGCTCTTGTTAAATTATCCATCTCACCTTCTACTACTGTGTATCCATCAATCGGAAGAACATCGTTGAACACAATACCTGTATTGACATAATCAGCAGGATTAATATTACTGTTGTCAGGGTATTCTGGTGTCTCTGTGCTCTCATTGACCAGATCTGCATCTCCTACAACAGCTGAGAGTCCTTTTTCAACATCTTCGACCATTGTAAGATCATATAATCTTTTATATCCTTCTGCCATTACACCTGTTGCTGCAAATGTTGAAGTTACGGAAGCAAACGAAACTGCGATTGCTGCGATCGTGCCCAAAAACTTTGATTTCTTTCTTGCCTTCTGCATATTTACCATCATCTCAATCCTCCTGCTTAATGTCATAGGTTCAGTTCCTATTGAAGAAAACAGGCCTTGCTGATTCTGCTCTGCGACATTGCACAAAACAATTGCATACATCTTGGAATTGCCAAGCGCGATGCATGATTCGTAATCGCATGCATATTCATTCCATTGATTCATGTACTCAGAAAGTGAACGTGACAACGGATTAAACCAGTGAATTGTCTCAATGATTTTTGATGCATATAAAAACCAAAGATCTCGGCGTTTGTAGTGAATCAACTCGTGGATCATAGTTACTTTCTCCACAACCGGATTCAATTTGTCATCTGGCAACACAATTCTTGGCCTCAGTATTCCTGTAGTAATACCACACCTAAGTCCAAACTTCTGATACAGCTTTACGCGACCCGGACGTTTTTTAATTTCCTTACAAACCTCTCGAAAACGCGACTGACTTTTTAGATCCGCTGGGAATGCATCTCTTAAATACGCTCTTGTTACACGCCATTCTTTCCATATCTTTCCAAAATTAAAGAAAAGACCTATCAGCCATGCAATAAAAAGTGCATGATTGACCACTGTAATAATCGGCGTCCACTCAAATAAGCGTCCATCCCAACCTCTAAAATAGCCATCAACTGCTATAAGCAAACAAAATCCAAATGGTAAAAGATACGCGACTACAACACATCGTAATAACCAAAAAAGTGCTCGCGAATATCCTCTTTTACTAAGCTTTTTTACTGCCCGCAGCCAAACAAATAGCATCAGGCTGCCCCAGACATGTGCTGCCAAAATTGCAAATACTACATCATTGATCCATTTCATCCAACAAGCCTCTTATCTGTTTGATATCTTCTTTAGAAAGAGACTGGTTGTTTGAAAGTGCTGCGATGAACTCGGCCGGCTTGCCGTCGAACCAGAAATTAACCTCGCGCGCTGAGAGCTTTGCCTTGTATTCTTCCTCGCTCTTTTCTGCGTGAATGTAGGAAATTCTGCCTGCACGGTGAGAGCTAATGAAACCCTTTCCGTTTAAGCGGGTAAGGAAGGTTACTACTGTTGTTCTCTTGTAATCTCTCTTGTAACGCTCCTGGATCAAATCAATCAGCTCCGGAACTGAAATATCTCCTTTTTGATCCCAGATTACTTTCATAATCATAGCTTCACAAGCACTTAATGGTTCTCTCTCCATAGTCTGACACACCTTTCTACGCGTACCAGATACCTGTCTCCTCCAATAGGAATTTCACACCTAGAATTTACTACACCAGTAATAAAAAGACAAGTGTCACATTTACCACTTGATACTTTTTGTATCATAGTACGCATTCGCAATATTTTTAGTTTCTTTTTTACATTTAAATCTTTGTAAAGTGCAGCAGTTTGCTGCGAAAATCGCCCCATAATGGACGAATCAGATAGCCGTATTTTTCCAGAATTTCTCCTGTAAAAGTTTCTCCTGTCTCTTCGAGACGATATACGGCCTGTGGCTCAAAGCCCTTTAAATAAAGTTTTCTGCTGTGTGCATTTGGCGTTGAAAGAACTTGAACGTATGTGACAAGCACCTCGCTCTTATCCTTTGCCGATACAGCCCAACAATCGTACAGGTGATTCTCACTGTAAGATGCGATGCGATAATAATCACCCTCACGAACAAGCTCATGATATTTATGGTACATCGCAATTTGCTGTGGAATCTGTTCCCGGTCTTCTTTCGGAATCTTTGTTACATCAAGCTCATAACCAAAGGTTCCGGCAAGTGCCACGTGACCTCTTGTCTCAAATGGGGTAACTCTTCCGACTGTGTGGTTCGGGCAGTCGCTTACATGTGCACCCATTGAGCAAAGCGGATAAATCAGTGAAGTTCCCTCCTGAATCAGCAGACGCTCAATTGCATCTGTATCATCTGAGCACCAGATCTGCGGCGAGTAATACAGCATACCCGGATCAAATCTTGCACCGCCGCCAGAACAATTTTCCAGAAGCAGATTTGGAAACTCTGTGACAAGACGCTCCTGCAGCTCATAAACTCCCAGAACATAGCGGTGGAACAGCTCTTCTTTATGATCTGCTGACAGATAGCTGCTTCCAAGGTCGCTTAACTGACGATTCATGTCCCACTTAACGTAGCGGATATTTGCACTGTGAAGGATAGCAGAAACCTGATCGTAAACATAGTCTCTTACTTCCTTTCGTGATAAGTCGAGCACATACTGGCAGCGGCTCTGTGTTGCAGCTCTGCCGTCAATATGAATTGCCCAATCTGGATGCTCACGGTACAAATCTGAATCAGGAGAAATCATCTCCGGCTCAAACCAGATACCAAAATCCAGACCAATCTTGTTAACCTCATCAACAAGATATTTCAGGCCGCCCTTGATCTTATCTGTGTTTACCTTCCAGTCGCCAAGTGAACTGTCATCATTATTTCGATGACCAAACCATCCATCATCCATGACGAGCATTTCAATTCCGCACGCCTTTGCTTCCTTTGCTATCGCAAGAAGCTTTTGTGTGTCAAAATTAAAATATGTCGCCTCCCAGTTATTGATCAGGATCGGACGCTTGCGATGATTATATGGACTGCGAATCATGTGGCTTCGATAAAAATCGTGATAACTTCTGGACATCTTTCCAAGACCCTCTGAGGAGTAAACACAAACTACCTCTGGTGCCTGGAATGATGAACCGGGCGTAAGCTGCCAGCAAAATTCCTCAGCTGAAATTCCCATGACCATACGCACCATGTCAAACTGTGTACGCTCTGTCTGCGCGATAAAGTTTCCAGAATACACAAAATGCATTGCGTAAACCTTACCGTGCTCCTGATCGCACCCCTTTGTAACAAGTGCCTGGAACGGATGCTCCTGATGACTGGATTCTCCTTTTAATGAGGACATCAGCTGCTTTCCGTAAGCGAGCTCACGTCTTTGGATGTGGCGCTCTCTTGCCCATGAGCCATGCAAATTTAAGAGTTCGAAGTTTTCATTGTCCATATCCAGACAAGCGCTGTAAACCTTCTCCAAACGAAGCGTCTGTGAACCTTCGTTGGTGACATGTGTACTGCGGACAATTACATCTTCCTTCTCAAAAACAGAATACATTAGCTCAACGGACAGACCAAGTACCAAATCCTTACAAGTAATCACAAGTGTCTGTACTTCGTCGTCATTTCCAAATGATGCTGGAAGACCTTCTAAGCGAGGCTTACCATTTGTGATGACGTGGGAGAAATAAAGAATTTCTGATGCCTTGCTTCCTGCTTCATTTCGCACATCAAGACAGCTCTCTCTGTAATCACCGATCCCGCCAGTCGGATATTCCATTGGAAAGAAATCAAGAAAAGCAGACTTTTCTCTCAAATTTTTCGATGGAGTAAATGGCGGCTCCTCTGTGCGAAGCAGTGTGCTGACTGCTTCTCCAAAAAGTCTGTCTCCATAATATACATGACCTACATATCCTTCTTGTGTTAAACCGATTACATAAGTTGTGTTTGTTGTGTCCAGCTGAAACAGCTTTTTCTCTTCAAGATATCGTATCAACTTAATATTTCTCCTTTCCGCGCTATAAAACTTGCACTATCGTTAGTATATCTGACTTCTGTAAGAATGTAAAGTTTCTTCTTATTTTCTGTCTTTTTGCCGTACAACGCCCTCTATTATTTATGCACATTGCACAAGTTACTGTGTCATTTTTAACATTTATACAAGTCTTCGCGCAAATGCAAGTGTCTGGGCCAACGCTTCCTTTTTTGGCACGTTTGAAAGATGAAGATCATGTGAGTATGCGAGAATCTCGCTAAATTTCGGTCCTGGTTTTAATCCAGCCTTGATTAAATCAGCTCCCATCACACATGGCTGCGCCATCGTGTACTGATACCATTCAAGACGCTCCTTTAAAAACTCTTCATATTCTGGAATAACTTGTCCTTTTCCCTTTCCCATCTGATCGGCCGTTGAAAAAAGAATCAGATCAGATGGCACTGCCGCACTGTCAAACATCTGATTTGTTGCCTTTTTCCCGGCTTGCCCTCTGGCAAGCACATAAGGTCTCATATGAAGTGATGCAAGATTTCTGACATAACGGATCAGCTTTGTCTCATTTGTAATGCGCTCTAAAAATTCTTTTACAAGAGGATCGCCCTTTTTTGCATGACCATGAGAATGAATTTCTCCATTCTCTTCTGTTGTTGATATGATTTTTCCAAAATCGTGTACTACTGCTGTCAGCATAAATCCAAGCGGATTTTCTGCCTTGCTTCGAAGTAAGGCTGCACTGTCAAGTACCTGCATAGTGTGATTCCACACATCGCCCTCAGGGTGATACTTTTTAGACTGCTTTACTCCAATAAGCTGTGTTAAATGTAAAAACCAGTCGTCAAGCTGATTCATTTTGTGCATCTGTTCAAAGAAAATGGACGGATGCGCAGCCTTTAATAAAGCTTTTTCAAGCTCGCTCATCACACGCTCATGGGCTAATGTCGTCAAATCCATTGTTTGAGATAATTCAATTGTCTCTGGTGCAATAGAAAACGAAAAGCGTGCGGCAAACTGCGCAGCTCTAAGCACACGAAGCGGATCCTCTGCAAAGGTATGAGGATTTACATGACGAAGCACTCCTTTTTTTAAATCTTCCTGACCGCCAAAGTGATCAATAATCTCTCCAGTCAGCACATCCTGCATCATGGCATTGATTGTAAAATCGCGGCGCATTGCGGCTTTATATGTTCCAAGAAATGGATCTACATATATTTTAAAATCCTTGTGTCCTCGTCCTGTCGCCTCCTCCTGACGCGGCATAGCAATGTCGATATCGTATCCTCTAAGACCATACACGCCAAAGCTTGCACCCATCTCAGTTCTAGAACCAAGTCCATCAAGAATATTCTCTAGCTCTTTTGGCTGTACGCCATGGATTTCAATATCAATGTCCTTACTATGCTTTCCCATTAAAAGATCTCGCACGTAGCCTCCGACAAGAAAGGTTCTACCTCCCTTTTCTGCTACGCATGCGGCAATTTTTTCTGCCATTTTCAGATCACGGTTTTCCATAAATTACTACTCTTTCCTATATATATTGATGTCTCTTCCTTGAAATTCAAAGAAGTCAAAGTCCGCCGGAATGCGGCTTCCGCAGCCGCCGTTGTTGGCGTAGATGCCGACTAGTGTTCCGGTGTGGCGCTTTGGATCATCTGGCACACCCTCATCGCACAGGTAAATGCAGTCTTTTAATACACCTGCCTCGCTCCAGCTTTCTCCGTCATAGCTGTATAAAAAGCGTCTTGTCAGACGATCTACCTCTACTTTTAGCCAAATCGGTCCATTTTTAACCTGATTTACTTCTGCAATCAGCTCTTCGCCATGGTTTCTGTTTATTACAAGCTGCAATTTTCTGCCACCTTCATAGCACAGAGAAAAACGCGCATATGTCGCGGTGCTGTAATAACAAGTCAGTCCAGCCTGTTCACCATCTCTTGTCGGATCAAATGAAAGCTTTGTGACTGCAGTATATGATAGCTCTTCCTCTCTTCTCAGCAGCGTATTTTTTGCACGAATCTCAAAAAGCTGACCATCCTGCGTCCAAATTCGCATATGACCTGGTCGTTCTGTCAGTGAATAATTTCCCGGTGCAGGTCTTCTAACAAACTGCCAGTGAACATCTAGTGTGTCGCTGTCAAAATCATCTCTTTGCCACTTTGGATAAACTACTTCTGGCAGATCTGGCGCAGTCTGCTCATTGCTTGGACCTTTGCCCTCGTTAATAACAAACCAGCCATCGTCTAACCATCTTACTGGATCAAGTCCTGTCTCTCTGCCCACTGTCGTATAGGCGCCCGGCACGCGTATCTCTCCCGGCTTTGGTGCTTTGCCATTTGCAACTTCGATGCCGCGGTTTGGCCGTCCCATCAGATAGTAAACCCACCAGTCTCCATTTGCATCCTCGATCAGTTTTCCATGACCTGTACGCTGAATAGGCGCGTTTGGATCGAGCTGTCTCATTAAAGGATTATATGGCGATGCTTCATACGGGCCAAATAAATTTTTTGAGCGTCCCACATTTATGCCATGACCATATCCAGTGCCGCCCTCTGCGAGAATTGCATAATAATAATCACCGTGGCGCAGGATATGAGGTCCTTCCGGGCAGCGCTCACCTGTTCCCGGCCAGACAGGAATTAGATCGCCTGTCACTCGCGTACAGTCATCAGAGATTGGTACAAGATTTATTCCAGGACTTATAACCATGTAATGCTTTCCATCGTCATCTACAAAATGAGACGGATCAATGCTGTCTACCTCCAGCCATGATGGCTTGCTGTAAGGGCCTTCTGGTCTGTCTGATGAGACAACTACCTGACGGCGCATAACATTATTATCACGCTTTCCATCTGCATTTAAACGAAGAGTTGCCATTATGATAAAGCGGCCATTGCTGTAGGAAATATCAGGTGCCCAAATTCCATGTGAATCACGTATATCACTTAAATCTAATTCATCAGGATCTGTAATTGCATGACCAATTAACTCCCAGTGCACCATATCCTTTGAGTGACTGATTGCGATTGCCGGAAAGTACTGAAAGGTTGAATTGACCATGTAATAGTCGTCTCCCACGCGAACAACTGATGGATCTGGAAAAAAGCCGCGCTGTACGGGATTTTTGTATGTTCTTGTCATTGAAAATCTCCTTGTGTCTTTTTAATCTTGGCTTTACAGATTTTTATGTTACTGTTCATGCGTCATGCTACGAAAGCCGCAATGTTGGCTTATCCATGAACAGTAACATTTTTATAAATTGTCTTTTTTACAAGGCAGCTTCCAACAGCCTCACTATGATGAGCTGCACAATAAACTCCGCTCTTTACGCCAACCCAGCGTCCTGCAGCTGCCATATAGCTTCCGGCCTTCTTGTAATCTGTGCCGTTTGTGCTGTACTCAAAAACAACCTCCTCAAGCGGGAAATTCTTTTCCTTCTCGCTTAAATCCTGCGTTCCAACACGTTGTACACTCATGCGGACTGTTATAGTTTCACTGTCATCTGCAAACGCCAGTGTTCCAAGTGATGTACTTGTCTCCTCGGTGCTCTCCACAAGAATCTTTCCATATTTTTGCTCTCCATTTATAAATGAAGCTTCAACCACGCCTTCCTCATTTCTTGCAAATGAAAGAATCGCATATTTTACACCCATAGAAATCACACCAGCCTCTTCGTTTGCTTTTAATTCGGCAAGAGAAAGTGTTGTGTCACAGATAAATTCTGGCGCAGGCCACTTTTGAAGAAGAAGATTTGGATAATCACCATGTTTGATTTTTTCCTCTTGCTTCACTGCATTAAGGCAAAGACCCTCTGATGTAAGCTTATACCAGTCTTCTTTTGGATTTGCATTCCACTGCCACTGAAGACCAAGTGTGTTTTTACTAAAATCATCTGAAGCATCTGGCTCACAGATTTCAGCCTCTTTCGCAGCCTCACCGACATTTGGCTTGCGGTAAGTAAGCACTGGCTCTCCATAATCATTTCCATCCTTTGCGATACCAATAATCGGCCAGTCCTCTTTCCAGCTCATCGGCTGTAAATGAATAATTCTTCCGGCTGCATACACATCCTGAAAATGTAAAAACCAGTCTTCACCTGTCACGGTATCTACCCATGCACCCTGGTGAGGGCCGTTTACAGTAGTATCTCCCTGACGCATAACAACGCGATATTCATAAGGTCCAAAAATATTTCTTGAGCGAAGCACAGTCTGCCATCCTGTTTTTACGCCGCCTGCCGGCGCAAAGATGTAGTACCATCCATTTCTCTTATACAGCTTTGGTCCCTCAATTGTTTCCTGCTCATTTAAATTTCCATCAAAGACAACTTTTGCTTCTCCTATCAGACCCATTCCATCTGGCTGCATTTCAATCATATGGAGCACGCTCTTATATCCAATGCGGCTTTTTGCAACACCTGCCACAAGATATGCTCTGCCATCTTCATCCCAAAATGGACACGGATCGATCCAACCTGCACCCGGACGAATATTGACTGGCTCTGACCATGTGCCAAACGGATCCTTTGTCGTACTCATGTAAATGCCTTCGTCTGGCATTGGAAAACAAGCAAAAAATGTTCCTTCATGATAACGTATTGCAGGTGCCCATACACCACAGCCATGCACTGGCTTATCATAGCGCTCTTCTGGCACCTTTGGCAGAATATAATTAATTACCTTCCAATTTACCAGATCTTTTGAGTGAAGCACTGGCAAACCTGGTGCATTGCAAAAACTTGACGCGATCATAAAGTAATCCTCGCCCGCACGGCAAGCATCAGGATCCGAATAATCTGCATACAGTATTGGATTTTTATACATTCCATTTCCTAAATCTGCGTTCCACATTGTTGTCTTCATAAAATAGTCCTTCCCTATAGCTTTTTCTCAGAATGAGGATGCCTGATTATACAGACATCCTCAAATTTACATGTTTAATCAATCTTTAAGAGAACTCCAAGAAGTCTCTTTACGCTGCACTCCATTGTCTCTCTCTTTAACAGACCTTTTTCAAGTGCTTTCAGCAAGTTGTCAGGATTTCCAGCTGCCATCTTAACATCATTGCCGGCATTTACTTCCTTGCAGTGCTCGCCAAATGTCCACCAGTCTGTCATTACAACACCTTCAAATCCCCACTCATCACGCAGAAGCTTCTCTAACAGATCATGGTTTTCAGAAGCTCTATAATCATTTACAATGTTATAGGATGACATGATGCACCACGGCTTTGCTTCCTTTACAATGCGCTCAAATGTCTTTAAATAAATCTGTCTTGCTGCACGCTCTGATACTCTTGAGTTTGAATCCTTACGGTTCGTTTCTTTGTTATTCAGTGCAAAATGCTTTACTGTTGCAGCAATGTGCTGAGACTGAATACCTCGTACCATTGCGCCTGCCTGCTTTGCAACAAGATACGGATCCTCTGAGTAATACTCAAAGTTTCTTCCGCACATCGGAGTACGATGAATATTGATTGCCGGTGTAAGCCATACTGCGATATTATTTTCCTTTACTTCCTTTGCACCAGCTGCACCTACCTCATAGACAATCTCTGGATTCCAGGTGCATGCAAGAAGCGTTGCACATGGCCATGCTGTTGTGCAAACACCGCACTCTGGCAAAATACGAAGTCCTGCAGGTCCATCAGCTGTCATAAAGTTTGGAATACCACACTCTGGCAGATTGCCAAAGCCAAATGTATTTGCAACACCCGTATTTGGCTGACCGCCTAAAAGATGAGCTAACTCCTCGTTGCTTAACTGTGCCACAAATTCATCAAGCGTTACGCTGCCTTCTGCAACCTGCTCAAACTGCATGCGGCGCTCGTTATTGTTCCAAAGATGCTCGCCCTTTGAAAAACGTACATCTGGTGCAACACCATCGATTGATTCTTTTTCCTTCTTTGTAAGAAGTCCTTCGCTGTCTGGATCGTGTGACGGTCTTACAGGAAGCTCTTCAAAGCTGCCATCTGCGCGCATGCGCTTTGGAAGTGATGTCGGTGCTAAGCACTCTGTCAGCTGCTCTGCCACTCTTGTAGACTCTTCTGTATGGATAAATCCAATCTCCTCTGTATTTCTGACTGAATTTCCAAGATAGAAGTGATACTCGCCCTGCTCCATAACATATGCAGATTTATAAAGAACGCCAAGATCATCATATGAAGCCAGATCATTTACGTTTGCGGTTAAAGTTACAAGCTGATTTTCTCCTGGCTGCAGCAGCTTTGTCTTTGCATATGCAAGCAAAATTTTTGCCGGCTTATCAAGCGCGCCTTCTGGTGCACTGCCGTAAAGCTGAAGTACTTCTTTTCCTTCATGATTTCCTGTATTTGTCACCTCTGCGCGAACTGTAAGTGTGCCATCCTCTGCCTCATCTACGCGCTCAAGCTCCCACTTAAATGTTGTATAGGAAAGTCCATATCCAAATGGATACACAACCTTTTTGTCTGCGCCAGGGATAGTCTCGAAGTAACGATATCCTACATAAATATCATCTGTATAATCCACGTAATTCTGTGACTCATGGAAGTTATATGATGATGGATAATCCTCAAGAGTCTTCGCAAATGTATCTGCTAATTTTCCTGACGGACTTCCAATACCGCACAGAAGCTCAGCTGCTGCTGCACCGCCTTCGATACCGCCCTGCCATGCCATTAAAACAGACTGAATCTGTGGATCATCTGCAAACCACATGGAATCTACAACGCCGCCTACATTTAATACAACAACAACCTTCGGGAATGCAGCCTTTACTGTCTCTACCATGCGCTGTTCTGCATCAGACAGATAGAAATCTCCTCTTTCAAATACCTTCTGAGACTCCTTCCACATAGGCTCGCCTGACTCGATGCCATTGTCGTAGCTACTTGTTCTATCCCATCCCTCACCTGAGAAACGACAAATCGTAATAAGTGCTGTATCAGTATAAGCTCTTGCCTTCTTTAAAAGATCAGCCGGAACTTCTGGCTCAACAGTCATGCCCGGAGCCACGCCTTTTTCATACTGGTCACGCACATTCTTATTATAAAATGACGATAAGCCTTCATATACACTTACATAATCACTAAGTGCCTTTAATCCTGCATCAAGGCTTACTGTATATGAAACGGTAACATCACCGCTTCCGCCGCCGCCCTTTACATAATCTGCACTTGCCTTTCCAAATACGGCAAGTCTCGTGCCCTTCTCAAATGGAAGAAGACTGTTCTCATTTTTTAATAATACCATACCTTCCTTTGCTGCCTGCTTGGAAAGCTCAGTATGTGCCTTACTTGCTGTTACCTTCTGACCGTCTGCACCAAGTGGTGTGTTCGGCTGATATTTAACTCTCTGCCACTTCATTTTTTTAATCCTTTCACATCTTGTATTTTCAGGTTGCTGAATCTGAATTTTGTGCTTTTATTCTACCACACAATGCTTCGACAAAACAACTCTAGTTTTGTTTTTTCTTATCTTTGCAGTATAGCCATTCACCTTCGGGCTTTACTGTAAATATTGGCTTATCCGTGAACTGTAACGGCAGTTGCAACCGCTTGACAAAGATATCGATATATTCTATGATGCATTTATAAAAAGGAAAGGAATAAAAAGATATGATGAATACTTTTATTAGTGGAGAACGTCAGTATGACTTTGTCTCTAAATTCAATTATGTGCGTGAAGCTGGTACGTGTAGTGAGCAAAGAGCTGCTGAAACAATTTTACAAGAATTAAAAAAAGGAAACTGCGATTCACAGATTCACACGGAGAAGTTTTCTTTTTTTGCACCGCAGATTAAGCGCTCTTTCTTTGAGGTGACAGCACCTTACCATAAGGTATATGAGGCTTGCACTTTTGGTTTTTGTGCCAACACAGATGAAAATGGACTTGAGGCTGATTTTGTTTATCTGGAAAATGCTGATGATATTAATATGAAGCAGGCAAATGGAAAGATTGTTATGGTGAATAATTATATAAGCCGTACAATGCTTGAAAAACTTGTAAAGGCTGGTGCGCTTGGCTTTGTCTCTTTCTCTGGTACTCCAATTGACACTGGAAAGAAAAGACTGCCTGCTTCAAAAAATCTTAGTCAATCTAAAACGCTTGCTGAAATTCCTGGCACTTGCATTCATTTTGTGGATGCAGCAGAGATTGTTGAAAAAGGTGCCTTGCGCGTGCGCATGATCTGTGAGCAGACACTTGTTGAAAAAACATCACAAAATATTTGTGCCCGCATTGAAGGAAGCGATAAAAGCGATGATATTTTAACTGTGACTGCTCATTATGACTCTGTTCCACAAGGACCTGGCGCCTACGATAACATGGCTGGCTGTGCAATCGTTATGGAGCTGTTTTTATATTTTTGTGAACACAAGCCACGCCGCACTATTGATTTTGTATTTTTTGGTGCAGAAGAAAAAGGTCTTTTAGGAAGCCGCGCCTATGTTAAGGCACATGAGTCTGAATTGTCACATCACCTCTTTAACATGAATATTGATCTTGCCGGACAAGCACTTGGCGGCACTGTAATAGGTGTTACGGGCGATTCTTCAATCTGTCATCAGTTTGAAGCTCTCGCTGAAAAATGCGGTATTGGAATGACGACAAGATCATCTGTCTGGAGCAGTGATTCTAACACATTTGCATGGAAACGAATTCCTTCTATGACCTTAAACCGTGATGGATACGGCATGCATACAGAATACGACACTATTGATCTAATCTCTGCATGGTCACTTCGCCGCAGTGCACTGCTTCTTTGCACTATAGCAGATTATTTGGCAAATGAAGAAGTATTTCCACTGTGCCAACAAATTCCACAGGAATTTTTAGCACAACTAGATGCTTCATTTTCCACTGAAAAATAAAAACACTTAAAAAGGCGCTGCGTCAATATGCGCAGCGCCCATTTCATATATTAATACAAAAGTTTATTTCTCACTGCTTTTTCCATAGGAAGTCCAGTGTCATAGTCAAGCTGTCTTGGCTCATATTCTTCATTTTCTCTCTGTCTTGTATAGCCGCCATTATTCCAATCTGGTGTGACATTTTTTCTCCATGGTCTCATTTTCCACTGATAGCCGCGATACAGATCTCTTGTATCATCCATATGCGCCAGAAGCTTATCATGCAGCTCGTTGCGGACAGCTTCATATGCTTCGTCGTTGATTCTATTTTCAACCTCATATGGATCTGTTTCAAGATCATAAAACTCATCTGTATCAAGCAAATGAATAACAAGCTTGTAGCGTTTTGTGGTGATTGCACGCATCATCTGCAGGCCGCCAAAGCCATCATGATCCACTTCATATCTTGTAAACTCTGTAAATACTGCATCATTTATCTTAAGACTTGGATCGTAAATCTGTGCCAGCATACTCTTTCCTTCCATTGTTTTTGGAACTGGCAGTTCAAAATAGTCCATAATTGTTGGTGCAATATCAATGTGAGATGCCATCTCATGTACTACCTGACCCTTTGCACCGCCCTTAATAATCAGAGGAATATTAGCTACTTCCTTGTATGCTGCTGCATTCTTTGATGCCAGACGATGAGCACCAAGCATATCACCATGGTCTGATGTATAAATTACCATTGCATCTGGTGCAAGCTTTGAAATTGCATCTAATACTCTTCCCATTTCATAATCTGCAAATGAATTACAGCCTAAGAACAATGACAGCCCTTTCGATGCCTTATTTATCTCTGATTCTGGTGCATGTAAATTCTTTCCTGCCCAAAGCTGCTGCAGCATTGGTTTCTTTGACAGATCATCCTGAAAGCTAGGTGAACTTTCAAAGCAGAAGCCATCATACATATGATTAAATGGAGCCGGGCAAAGAGATGGTCCATGCGGTTCATCATATGAAACAGTCAAAAAGAAATCCTGATCCTTAAATTCATTCAAGTATGCAATTGCCCTGTCGGAGCAGCGATGCGCATATGTAAATTCTTCTGAAAAGCCCTCGGTGTATGATGTCTGTGAATCTCTGGAGCGAAGTTTATCCTCATCGCTCAGCTCACTAAGATAAGTTCTCATATCATACCAATATTTTGGATTCCATCCATCTGGGCATACACCATTTCCAAAATAATCAGATCCATCAAGGTGCCATTTTCCGATATAGCCGCATTCAATCTTGTTATCGTGCAAACGCTGTCCGATTGTCTTTACGTTATCTCCCATTCCGATGCTGTTTGTGACAACTCCATTGGTGTGTGGAAATGCTCCTGTAAAAATTGCACCTCTTGCTGGACCGCATACAGGCTGACAGGTATAAGCATTTTCATAGCGGATGCCCTCCTGTGCCAATCGGTCAAGATTTGGCGTCTTCATCTTTTCATTTCCATAACAGCCAACCATATCTTTTCTTGTTGTGTCTGTCATCAATACTACAATCTGCTTTTTCATTCTTTTTCTCCTTTCCATTCCCGTGGATAATGTTTTTTATTTATCTTTGCACCAGTTTTCCTAGCTGCATCAGCGTATCATACCATCTTTCAAAGAAAATTTTGTATCCTTCACAAAAATTGTTCCTTATTGGTTCTGTCTGCATCCCATTTCCCCTGTTTCGCCGGCATCCACCTCTGCATAATAAAAAATAAGGACAGCTTCTGCACGCTTTCTCAACTAAAGAAGACTGCTCGATAAATCGAATTTCACTTCGTTTTTGATCCATCTGATCAAACGAATCTGTATTAAAATTGCCAATCTGGTAATTATCCATCACGTAAAAATCACACGGATAGACGCTTCCATCTGCTTCCACTGCATACTGTACTCCGCAGCATCCCCTTTGCTCACAAGATTCTGCCATATATCCTGCGGCCAATCCCACATAATTTTCAAACTGTCTAATATATGGCTGACTTGCGCTTTGCAAATCATGATACCACAATTCAAACAAATTTGAAAGAAAGTTTCCGTACTGTTTTGGCGAAAGAGAGTACGGCTTTGTTCCCGATTTTTCCCCAAACGGCTCCAGGCAGGCAATATATTGCTGATAATTCCATCCGCATTTTTTATAAAACGGATATATCTCTTTAATACGCTCTGCCGCCTGTGATGTTACAACAGTGAGTATATTATAATCAACCTGATATTTGTCAAGAAGATCTGCCGCCTGTTTTACTCTAAAAAAGCTTTTTGATCCATCTTTCCCTTTTCTAAGGGAATCATGAATTTCTGGAAGGCCATCTATTGATAACCCAACCAGAAATTGATTTCTTTTGAAAAATTTTGCCCACTGTCTGTCTAGCTCATATCCGTTAGTCTGAAAGGCATTCATTATATGAAGATTGTTTCGCTGATACTGCTGTTTATATTTCTTTTGAAGTGCTGCTGCTTTTTCAAAGAAATCTATTCCCCGAAGTGTAGGTTCTCCGCCCTGCCAAGTAAAGCTTGCCACAGCATCTGCCTCACTTATTGTTTTTTCTATAATGGTTTCAAGTATTTTTTCATTCATCATTCCATATACATGCTGTGTTCTTTTTTTTGCTTCATCGCAATAAAAGCAATAATCACATGTCATGTTGCATATTCCTGAAACCGGTTTTATCAGCAAACTTATATTTCTCATAGTAACTATCTCTCCACGAACCATCGGGGACAGGTAATGAGCCACCGCCTATCCCCATTGGCTGCCTTATTCCACAATCGACATAGCAATTTGTTCTGGTGTGATAGGCAATTCTCTGTGCCATACGCCTGTTGCGCGGTAAATCGCATGAGCGATTGCCGGTGCCGGCGTATTGATTACTATCTCGCCTATTGACTTCGCACCGAACGGTCCTGTCGGTTCATAGCTGTGTTCAAATTCTACCTTCAGCTTGCCCATATCAAGACGTGTCGGAACCTTGTACTGCATAAAGGTAGACTCAATTGGACGGCCAGACTTGTCGTAGGTGACATTCTCCATTAAAGTATGACCGATACCCTGCACAATTCCGCCCTCTGCCTGGATTCTTGCCAGTGCCGGGTTAATCGGAATACCACAGTCCACAACAGCCATAAAGTCAAGCACCTTAACCTCACCCGTCAGCTTATCAAGCTCTATCTCTGCCATTCCAACCATATACGGCGGCGGTGATACAGGTGAAAAATGAGATGCTGTTGCCTCTGCATTACTGTTGCTTGCCAGCTGTGTCTTATAGGCAATATCTGACAATGACACTGTCTGTCCTGTTGAAATACAGCGCACACGGCTGCTCTCAAATGCAACATCTTCCTTCTCGCAATTCATCATCTGTGCTGCAATCTCGCAGATCTTTTTCTTTAAGTCAGCACATGCCTTTTCTACTGCCTTTCCGGTGATATAAGTAGTTGATGATGCATATGAGCCAGAATCATACGGTGAAGCATCTGTATCTGCTCCAAATACTGCAATATCATCTACGCTGCAGTCCATGCATTCTGCTGCCATCTGTGCAAGAATAGTATCACATCCAGTACCCATATCAGCAGCGCCTATAAGCAAATTATAGCCGCCGTCCTCATTTAACTTTAATGTTGCAGAGCCAACGTCTAAGTTTGAAATACAGCTTCCCTGCATTGCCATACCAACACCTGCTGCACGCACTTTGCCATTGCCCATGTCGCGAACAGGATACTTTTCATCCCAGTTAAACATCTTCTTGCAGTGCTCCATACAGCGGTCAAGCGCACATGCATTTGCTGTCTCTCCGTAGTAAGCCGGCATAACCATGCCTTCTCTTACCATATTTCTGTCACGAAGAACAGTTGGATCCATGCCAAGCTTATCAGCTAACTCATTGACAGCAGATTCAAGTGCAAAGATTCCCTGCGTTGCTCCATAACCACGATATGCACCTGCTGCCTGATGATTTGTGTACACAACATCATATGAAAAACGAAATGCTTCAAGTGATCCTGTATAAAGCGGAATTGATTTGTGACCAGACAGACCAACTGTTGTCGGACCATGCTCACCATAGGCTCCTGAGTTTGATAAGGTGTAGAGATCTAATACACGAATCTTTCCATCCTTGTTTGCACCAAGACGCACGCGCACTTCCATCTCATGGCGCGGAGAACCAGCGATCTGTGCTTCTGTTCTTGTGTAATTGATCTTTGCCGGGCGGCCTGTCTTCATAGTGACAAAAGCTGGATACACATCACAAACTGCTGTCTGCTTTGCACCAAAACCTCCGCCAATACGAGGCTTCTCCACGCGAATACGGCTCTTTGGAATACCAAGCGCATTGGAAAGAATACGGCGTGTATGGAATACTATCTGTGTTGAAGATACAACGTGAAGTCTGCCATAACGGTCAAGACTTGTATAGCAGATAAATGGCTCCATCATTGCCTGATTATATGCCTTCATGTGATAAGTATGATCAATGGTAATATCACAGTCTGCCATAATGCCTTCTACATCACCATCAAAGTCGCATCCGCTTGCGACAAGATTTCTCTTGTTGTCGCCTCCGACAGGACACGGCGGGAACCAGTCCTCTTCTGGGTGGACAAGCACAGAATTGTCCTTTGCCGTATGAAAATCAAGAACAGGTTCAAGCACCTCATATTTTACCTTGATTAACTTCATTGCCTTAATGGCTGCCTTCTCATTTTCAGCTGCGATAAGTGCCACCGCATCTCCTGAAAAGCGAACATGACGATCAAGAATTAAACGGTCATATGGCGATGGCTCTGGAAAGGTCTGACCTGCAATCGCAAAACGATTCTTCGGCACATCTTCCCAAGTATAGATATCGACAACACCCGGAACTAACTTTGCTGCCTTTGTATTGATCTCCTGCACAATGGCATTTGCATGAGGTGAGCGAAGAATCTTAACCACAAGTGCATCGCTTGGTGTTACATCATCTGTATAAACAGGCTTTCCGGTAAGCAGCTGCATCGCATCCTTTTTCCGGACAGATTTATTTATTGATTTATATTCTTTCTGCATAAAATAGTCCTTTTCTATATGATATGAGCTTTTAGCTCTACTTTGTCAGTTGCTATTTTTCTCGTCTGCACAAGCTTTGCGGCTGTCAAGAAAGTTACGGATTCCGCGAAGCTGGCCTTCGTAGCCTGAACAGCGGCAAAGATTTCCGGCAAGAAATGCGCGGATTTCATCATCCGTTGGATCTTGATTTTCGCGAAGAAGCGCAATTGTATTCATAACAAAACCTGGATTGCAAAAACCACACTGGTCTGCTCCCTGATCTGCGATAAATCCTACAAATTCTAATGCCTCTTCCTGAAGACCTTCAAGTGTCTTAATCTCATGACCATCTGCCTGCACAGCAAGCTTTGAACATGATAAAATCGGCTTATTATCCATAAATACTGTGCACAGGCCGCAGTTTGATGTGTCACATCCGCGCTTAACGCTAAGGCATCCCTTTTCACGAAGCCAGTCTAACAGCACTGTATCTGCTTCCACATTGCCGATTACATTTTTTCCATTTAATTTAACCTTGATTTCCATTCGTTTCCCTTTCTGTTTTGGGCCGTTTATTTATTTCTGATTTTCAAGCTGTGCCACACAGCGTTCTGTCAGTACATGAATCAAATGTGTACGGTAAGTACTGCTGCCACGCAGGTTGCTGTCTGTTGGCACCTGTTCTGCGACATATGAAGCAAATACAGCGGTAGCTTCCTTCGTGACACCATTTGCCATTATGCCATTCTCATCAATAACAAGTTTTGCTCTTTTCGGACGAGCGCCAATTACTGCGCGATACGTTCCGTCAAGTTTTGATACACAGCAGGTCAGCACTGGAAAATCGGTGCTCTGATTTCTAACAGCCATATATGCAATCTGACAGGCACGCTTTTTTACAATCACACGAAGCAAAATATCATTATCCATTTTCATTGAAACAAAATCTGCCATTGAAACAATTCCGCCCTTATACAACTCCACATAACTGTCCATCGCCAAAAAAACAGTCAGCACATCTGAAAATCCAAAGCGTCCCCAGATGCTTCCGCCAATTGTCGCCATATTTCTAAACTGTACACCGACAATATCCTTCACTGCGTTTTTCACAGCATCATGCGTGTATGTATTCAATCCTGTATGCTGCTCTAACTCACGAAGCGTAACGCGTGCGCCAATGGAAAATTCCTCATCTGTCTCTTCAATTGTGTCAAGTCCAAGATCACACAAATCAATCGCTGTATTTATAGTACCATTTCCAAGACGCATCCACAGCATACCGCCAAGAATCCTATTCTTTTTGCCTTGATTAAGCTTCCATGCTTCCTCAAGACTCTGCGCCTTAACATATTTTTGTATCGTTACCATTCCCTCATCTCCTTATGTCATTTTAACAAACTGCCATTATCATTTGTCACAGCATTTTTCCTATGCTGTAAGCATCACTTTCATTATACCAATCCAATTTGATTTTGAAAAGCAGTTTTGATATACTTTTCATATTAGTTCCTGCTCACGGTTACAGTTCACGCGTCATGCAATAAAAGCCCTTCGGTGCAATGGTTTCGTCGCCCGTTAGCAGTAACTAAAAAACCAACCACAAAACGGAGAATATACTATGCAGATTAACTCTATTAACCCACATCTTGGCTGTGTCATTATGGCGTCTGGGCTTGGAAAGCGTTTTGGCGGCAACAAACTGATGGCTGATTTTGATGGACAGCCCCTGATATGCCGCGCACTTACTGTGACGGAGGGTCTTTTTTCACACCGCGTTGTTGTGACACGCCATGCAGATGTTGCTTCGCTGTGCCATGCACAAAATGTTCCTGTAATTTTGCATGATATGCCCTTTAGAAATGATACCATACGTCTTGGCTTGAATGAGGTTACGCGTGATGGTGATATAAACGGATGCCTGTTTTGTCCTGGCGATCAGCCGCTTCTTAGCCGCGAAACGATAATTAATCTTATTGATGCTTTTTTAGCTGACAACAAAAAAATTATTCGCCCTGCCTTTCAAAACATTCCCGGCGCCCCTGTTCTTTTTCCAAGCTGGTCATTTTCTGAACTTTTTTCTCTGCCTGAGGGAAAGGGCGGCGGTTTTGTTGCAAAAAAATATCCTGAACGGATACAATTAGTACCCGTTCAGGATGAATATGAACTAAAAGATGTTGATACACAAAAAGATTTGCTTATACTTCTTAATCGCTTCAAATATCAGCTTATGTAATCTTTGCTTACGCTGCTGCATCCTCTTTCTTTTCCTTAGGAAGAAGAATATTTAATACAATAGCAACAAGTGCTGCCGGAACGATTCCTGAACCACCAAAGATCAGCTGAACTGCCTGCGGTGCCTGATTTAAGATGCTTGAGTTTGCACCCATACCGTAGCCAACACCAAGAGCAACAGAAACGATAGAAAGATTTCTTGCTGTCAATGGCTCCTTTGTGATCAGCTGAATACCGCTGATTACAATTGAGGAGAACATCATAACTGCTGCACCGCCTAAAACTGACTGTGGCATGATGGAAACGATTGCACCAAGCTTTGGACAGAGTCCGCAAAGAATCAGGAAAATAGCACCTGTTGACAATGCAAAACGGTTTACAATCTTTGTCATGCTTACAAGACCAACGTTCTGTGAGAATGAGGTATTCGGAAGCACACCAAACAGTGCTGCGAAGGAAGATCCAAGACCATCACACATAACACCGCCTGAAAGCTCTGTGTCGGTAGCCTCACGGCCAAGACCACCTTCCATAACGCCAGAGATATCACCAACAGTCTCAACTGCCGTTACGACAAACATAATCAATACTGGGAGGATCGCACGCAGATCAAATACTGGCTTTACCGGCATCAATGTCGGAATTGCAAACCAAGACGCGTCTGCTACCTTCTGCCAATTTAATACCCATGCCTTTGTATACTCAACACCATCTGCTGTAACACCTGTTGTCGGAAGTACAAAACCCATGATAAATGCTGCTACATAACCACAGATAATTCCAAGTAAAATTGCAGAAAAGCTTGCAAAACCCTTTGTCGCATGCTTGAAAACAAGAATCATTACAAGAACAAACAATGCTAAAAGCAGATTTTCCATGGAACCAAAGTCTTTTGCTGTATTTCCGCCGCCAAAGGAATTGATGCCGACTGAAATCAAACTAAGACCGATGGACATAACAACTGTACCAGTCACTACAGACGGGAAGAATTTACGAAGTGGCTTTAAGAAGAAACCAAGAACAGTCTCAAACAAACCACCTATAATTGATGCTCCCATGATGGCACCGTAGGCAAGAACGCCTCCGCCCATAGTTGCAGCAACTGAATTGAATACTCCGATAAAACCAGAAGATGTACCCATGATAATCGGAACCTTTCCTCCAACCGGTCCGATAGCAAACAGCTGAACTAAAGTAACAATTCCTGCTACCAGCATTGCATTCTGTAAAAGCTGCAGCTGTAAATCTGCAAACTCACCGCCTGCAATTCCACATGCTCCGGTGATGATCAAAAGCGGCGTTAAGTTTCCCACAAACATAGCCAGCACATGCTGTAAGCCAAGCGGGATTGCCTGCTTCAGCGGCATTTTTCCATCAAGACGGAAAGCTGCCTCTGATAATCTGTATGATGTTTTCACAACAGATACCTCCCTTTTCTTTTTTTCAAGAAAAGTATATCATCCACCGGCTAATCTGTAAATTGAGTAATATATAGAAGTTTTCTGTGTAAAAATAGGAATATCTGTCAAAAAAACAAATCTGTCACATCTTAACCATTGAAATGTTGCAGATCCTTGTCCTTTCCAATGACATACATCTGCATATCTTTTTGTAGTTTTTCATCTGGTGAAAACTGCAAGTTCATGTGGTTATTAACGCGAATACCTGCAACGTTCATTCCATATTTATTTCTAAGATCAAGCTCACGAAGCGTCTTTCCTACCCACGCTGACGGAGTTGCCATCTCGACCATACTGTAATCATTTGACAGATTAATCCAGTCTGAAAAATCACGTGCCGTAAGATATTTTCCAACTCGCGCACCCATCTCCACTTCTGGAAATACGACTCTTGTGACACCAAGCTTTTTCAAAACTTTTCCATGAATCTCATTTTTTCCAGTTGCAATAATCTGCGGAATGTTATACTCCTTACATTTCATTGCAATAACAATGCTTGCTTCCATGTTGCTGCTAACGGCGATTACTGCACCGTCCATATGCTCCATTCCCAGGCCGCTCATGGCATCCTCATCTGCCACATCAACCTGCACTGCATAGCTGACCTCATCAGCAATCTGTGCCACGCGGTCTGCATCATGATCTACTGCTACAACCTCGATTCCGGCTGCTGCCAGTGTTCTCGCTACGCTTGTACCAAAACGATTTAAACCAAATACAATATACTGCTGTTTTTTCATGATTTTCCCTTCTGCTTTTATAAGCTCGCCTTTAAAATACTATCACCCTACCATGATATGCTCATCTGGCAGTTTTCTCTTTTCATTTCTTCTCTTAATGCTTCCTGCAATCATAAGCGGAATTGTAATAGGTCCAATTCGTCCCATATACATCAGTGCAATAATAATATATTTTCCAGCCAGGTGAAGTTTCGGAGTAAGACCTGCTGTCAGACCTACCGTCGCTGTTGCAGAGACTACCTCATAGGCAGCCTGCATTGCTGTTGCCTCTGGCTCTGAAACCATTAACGCAATGATTCCAACAAACACAAGCAAAAGACCTCCAATGCAGACAGACAATGCTGTTCGCACAATATTCATCGGAATACGACGCCTAAAGCACTCTGTATCTTCATGACCTGCCAAAATAGAACCACAGCTAAGCAGCACAACAGCTACTGTAACTGTTTTCACACCTCCTGCCGTTCCGACAGGAGAACCGCCAATGTACATCAAAACACAGCTAAACAGCCTCGAAACCTCTCTAAGCTGATCCTGCGGCACTGTGAAAAATCCTGCCGTTCTTGTTGTCACTGACTGGAAGAATGATGCCATCAGCTTTTGGAAAAAGCCCATAGGTCCTAATGTATTTGGATTATTATATTCTACGATAAAGAAAAATAAAGTTCCGCCTAATAATAAACTGATTGTCATTAAAAGCACTAACTTTGTATGAAGAGAAAGTTTTTTCAGACCTTGTCTGATTCCTGTTTCCTTCTTAGCCGCCTTTTTTATAAAAGCAGCCAATTCTCTCCATACCATAAAGCCAAGTCCGCCTGCTATAATTAAAAAGGCTGTAACTGTATTTATCAGCACATCATCTGCATACATCGCAAGACTGGACTCACCTAGTAAATCTACTCCTGCGTTACAAAAGGCTGATATTGAATGAAAAACTGCATACCATACGCCGCGAAGCAGTCCAAACTGCGGAATAAAACGGCATGCATATCCTAATGCACCAATACCTTCTACCACAAGTGAGCCCTTTACAACATACTGCAGTATTCCGACAAGACCACGCATACTGTCGCGGTTAAAATAATTTTGCAGCATCACACGTTCCTGAATGGTGAGTTTGACTTTCATAAGAACAAGCACATATGTCACACAGACAATAACGCCCCAGCCTCCTACCTGAATTAAAAACAGCATAACCAGCTTTCCCAGAAACGTAAATTGAAATGCCGGGACAACAGTTACTAGTCCTGTCACACAGACACAGGTGCATGATGTAAACAGTGCATCTGGAAAATTGAGCCACTTTCCATTGGCATTGCATATAGGCAGCATTAAAATGCATGCACCTACAAGTATCAGCGCCAGAAAGCCAAATACCATGACCTGTGTAAATGACCACTTCTTTATACTTTTCATGTCTTCCTCTACTTTCTTTATGTATTTTCCCTCATTATAGCGATTTAGGTGTTGATATGCAACTGTAAAATATTGCCCTAACAATTTATGATGATGTGACACGTAAATTTCGCAAGGGCGCATAAGCGCCCTGATTAAGTTACAAAAACTCCTTCATCCTTCCCATAAAATTCTCTTCAGTGTGTATCAAACCTTCTGCAATCTGTCTGGCTTCCCGGCTTGCATCCCTACACTCATTCTGACACTTTGCAATGCTTTGAATCCCCATGTTGCATCCATTCATCATCAGTTTTGCTACCTGATGACAATCGCCCTTCATCATAAGCCGCATCTCTGTTGTAATCCATGAAGATGCAGATGCCACAGGACTTGGATCCTTCTCTGATACACCTGCCTCCATTAAAAGACGCGACGTTTCCTTCTCTACTCGCTCATGTTCTCTTCGATAATCCTCTACGGCACGCTCTAGCTCACTGTCCTCAAGATAATCTTCTACCTGTGACATACTTTGAAGTGCCATCTTGCAACCTACATTACACTCCTTTAAAAGCTTTTTTGTCTGATCATCCATCAGTTTGTTTTCCTCCTGTGAATTACTATCATTTGGTACTACAATCCATTTCAATATCAAAAAGCTTCGATAAAAAGCTTCTTTCTTCCACAGTATCTATCAAAAAATAGAATTTTATTCAATTCCTCAAGAAGAAAAAAAATCCCCCGAAACAATGTTTACACACCATTTCGAGGGATTTTTCATATATACTATTGCTTTTGTAAAATTCACGGGCAGGATCTATTTACCTACCGGGTTGAATTATTACTTATCTCTGTACACGAGCTCCAGCTCCGCCCATGATAGCCTCTACTTCCTTCTTGCTTGCCATAGTGGTATCACCAGGAGTTGTCATAGCCAGTGCGCCGTGAGCTGCACCATAGTTAACAGCCATCTCAGCGTTCTCAGTAGTCATTAAACCGTAGATCAGACCAGATGCGAAGGAATCACCGCCGCCTACACGGTCCATGATCTCCAGACCGTTGTAATCCTTAGCCTTGTAGATCTCACCATCTGCCCAGCAGATTGCGCTCCAATCGTTAACAGTTGCAGTCTTAACCTGACGAAGAGTTGTAGCTACAGCCTTGAAGTTCGGGTAAGTCTTAGCAGCCTCATTGATCATCTTCTTGTATCCGTCAAGATTCAGAGTCTTTAAGTTTGCATCGTTTCCTTCGATCTCGAAGCCAAGGCAAGCGGTGAAGTCTTCCTCGTTACCGATCATAACGTCAACGTACTTAGCGATCTCCTTGTTTACTTCCTGAGCCTTAGCCTGTCCGCCGATAGCGCTCCACATAGATGGACGATAGTTTAAGTCGTAGGATACGATAGTTCCGTACTTCTTAGCGGTCTTGATCGCAGCTAAAACGGTCTCGCAGGACTGCTCAGACAATGCAGCGTAGATACCGCCGGTATGCAGCCAACGAACACCTAAGGTTCCAAAGATGTACTCGAAATCGAAATCATCTGGAGTTGCCTTAGAAATAGCAGTGTTTGCACGGTCAGAGCAACCTACAGCACCACGGATTCCGTAGCCTCTCTCAGTGAAGTTTAAACCGTTACGGCAGATACGACCGATACCGTCAGTCTTCATCCACTTGATAAGGGAAGTATCAACACCACCCTGGCAGATGAAATCTTCCATCAGCATACCAACCTCGTTATCAGCAAATGCAGTGATAACAGCAGTATTCATCTTGAAGCACTTTCTTAAACCACGGATAACATTGTACTCTCCGCCGCCTTCCCATGCGCGGAAGGATCTTGCAGTACGGATTCTGCCCTCGCCCGGATCAAGACGAAGCATAACCTCGCCCAGAGATACTGCATCAAATTTGCACTCACTTGCTGGTCTTAAATTTAAATTCATTTTTTTCTAAACCATACCTTTCTTATACGAACTTATTCTTTAATGAAACTTATTTTTCCTGCGAAAATGATTAGCCGCGGATTTCCTTAACCTTTGCAACTGCTTCCTTGGTCATAGCGGTGATCTTATCGAACTCACCAGCCTTGATCATGTCGCCCTTTACCATCCAGCTTCCGCCGCAGCAAAGAATCTTATCACAGCTTAAGTAGTCAGCCAGGTTCTTTGTATTGATTCCACCAGTCGGCATGAACTTAACCATGGTGTACGGAGCTGCCATAGCCTTGATCATAGCGATTCCGCCAGCCTGCTCTGCCGGGAAGAACTTAACAACCTTCAGTCCACGCTTAACAGCCTGTGCAACCTCTGATGGAGTGATGCAGCCTGGCAGTACCGGAATGTTGTTCTCTAAACAATAGTCAACGATCTCTGGATCAAATCCCGGGCTAACGATGAACTTAGCACCTGCCTTAACAGCACGGTTTACCTGATCGATTGTCAGAACGGTACCTGCACCAACTAACATCTCCGGATAAGCCTCGCTCATAAGACGAATGGACTCCTCTGCTGCATCGGTACGGAATGTAACCTCTGCACAAGCAAGACCACCCTCTACTAAAGCTTTTGCTAACGGCAGTGCATCCTTTGCATCGTTCAGTACTACAACCGGAACAACGCCATACTCTTTAAACTGCTCATTAATTGTCATTTCTTTATTCCTCCTTTTACCCTGTCCCTAAAAAAGGGCATACTATGGGCGTGTTTACAGTACATCGTTCTACGTGATGTTACGTATCTTTATACTACCATTTTTTTGCGTATTCGCCAATAGGAGACATATATTTCTGTGTTTTAACCAATTTGCGTCAGCAAACATCCATTATTTTTGTTGAGATTTATTTTTGTCACAGTCGTTTTTCAAAGTTGCCTGACATTACAGAAACACCTTCGTCAGCAATTACGAACGCTTTCGGGTCAATACTGTGAATAATTTCAACAAACTCTGCTGTCTCAAATTTATTGATACAGCAAATCATGATTTTTGTCTCTTCTTTTGTGTAGGCACCTACACCAGTCCACTCTGTCACACCGCGTCCTGTCTGCTTTAAAATCTTCTGATCAATTCCTTCCTGCTTTGTAAAAATCATCAGTCGAACAGTGATATTTTGATAATGGACCCTATCCATCATAAGTGTAAAAAATACCATATAAATAAGAGAATAGATAACAATCTCAATATCAAACATCAAAAGAAGACTCGCATATACTACCACATTGACATACAATGAAATCTTTCCAACAGATGCATTCTTGAACTTTCTAGCTGCCCACATGCCGATGACATCTACACCGCCGCCGCTGCCGCCAGCTACAAGCAGCAGACCGACACCAAAACCAGTGATAATACCCGCAATCAAAACTGAGGCAACAACAGAATCAACGATTGGCGTTGCCGGAATCGGAATTATGCTTGCAAATATACTGATCGCTACTGAGCCTATCAGTGTCTTAACAAGAAAGCCTTTTCCAATTCCTTTCCATGCCAAAACAAGAAGCGGAATATTAATCAAAAAGTAAACGATACCATACACATTTTTGCCGCCAAAGTCTATAATCTTTCCAAGCAAATATGTAAGAACCTGTGCAATTCCGACACCTCCGCCGCTGTAAAGACCATACGGAATCAAAAAATAGTTCATACCAAATGTGTATAAAAATGAACCTGCGATAATAACGGCGAGCTTTGCCCATCTTGACTTAATCTTTTCCATGATAATCTCCCCGATTATATTTTTAAAGTGCTTTCTTTATCGCTGCCATCAGTTCGTCATATGTCTCAAATGCCAAAAGGTCTGGATTTTCATTTTTGATTGCATCAGTACTTCGAAATAAAAATCCCGCTTTGCTCGCACGAATCATTCCAAGATCATTATAGCTGTCACCGCTTGCGATTGTCTCAAAACCAATAGACTGCAGTGCCTTTACCGTTGTCAGCTTAGACTGCTCAATTCTCATCTTAAAACCTGTAATTTCTCCATCCTCTGCGACCTCAAGCGTGTTGCAAAAGATTGTTGGCCACCCAAGCTTTTTCATAAGCGGTGCTGCAAACTGTGTAAACGTATCACTGATAATGATTACCTGTGTCATGCTTCTTAACTCATCAAGAAATTCCTTAGCACCAGGCATTGGATCGATCTGTGCTATAGTCTGCTGAATCTCCTTTAAACCAAGACCATGTTCCTTTAAGATGCCCAGTCTCCACTTCATCAGCTTATCATAATCTGGCTCATCCCTTGTTGTTCTTTTCAGTTCTGGGATGTTGCTTGCCTTAGCAAATGCAATCCAGATCTCCGGTACCAATACACCTTCTAAATCCAAACATACAATATTCATTGTGTTCTCCTGCCTTTCTCAATTTATTTATTTTCTACTCCTCTACCTCAATGTCAAGTCCAAGCTCCTTCGGCAGAAAACGCGGACATACATTGTCTGTTGTAATGATAACAGATGCAGCAAGACGTGTACCGATTTCAACTGCTTCCTTTAATTCTTTGCCATATGTCATGCCAATGGCAACACCTGCAAAGAAGGCATCTCCTGCTCCTGTTGTATCGCGCACTACTACCTTGCGCGCCGGATAAATACCTTTATTTCCCTTACAGTCTGCATACACGGCGCCTTCACCGCCCATCGTAACAACAATTGATGGAATCTTAGCGCTCACAACATTTGCTGAAATAATATCGCAAAGTTCCTGCGGTGTCTTTCCCTCATAGTCCTCTGCAAAGAAAATGCCTGCCTCAATCTGATTGCATACAAAGCAGTCAAAATGCTTTAAGTAATCACGTCGTTCCACGGCAATGCTCATATTTGTGACAACACCATACACCCTCTTATTATACTTTTGTGCAAGCTGGAATGTCTTTTTTATGATTTCCTTATCAATGTCCATTTCCAGTACGATGGAATCTGCCTTAGAGATGATCTCATCTCCCTTTTCCTCAAGAGTATACAAAATCGGATACAAGTTTGGTCTTTGTGAGATAGACCCTGCCAAATCACCCTTGTTGTCAAATACAGCCAGCCATGTTCCCATTCCACCCGGAACACTCTTCACATAGCTTGTATCTACCTTATGTCTTTTTAATTTGCGTACAACATCTTCGCCAAGCGCAGATGTATCTACTATGCTTACATATGTAGGCCTAAGCTCAACATTTGCAATGTCCTCCACGACATTTCGCGTTACGCCTCCGTGTATGTATTCAATCCGTCCCGCATTGCGGCCCTCCGGCACATATATATCCTCAGGAAAGCCTTTGATATCCACAAATACGGCGCCGATTACTACAATTCCCATGGTTTGTCCCCCAGTATATTACAATCTTGGAGTCATAGGCTTCCCCGGTGACTCCTATCCATTATTGTACAAAACATTCCGCAAAAAGCAAGCATCATTTTAGTTTTGTCCATTGCTTTTTTTGCATAATATAGTAGAATATAACTATCTCAAAAACTTGACGAGAATAAAAAGGAAGGTTGGTATTACATATGAAATTTTTTGAAATAAAAGATGGTGCGCTTTTCTTTAAGCGCCGCCAGGAAATTATGGAAATTTGTCCATGGGGTGCCGGACTTCGTGTTCGCGCTACACAAAATCGAAGCTTTTCTGATAAGGATTGGGCACTCGATGTTCCTGCAAAGGCAGACGGAAAAATTGAGCTTTTTGACGATCATGCAATCGTGAGAAATGGCAGTATCTACGCTGTTGTTACAGACTTTGGACGTATCAGTTTCTATAATGAAAAGGATGAACTTTTACTAAAGGAATATTATCGCAGCTGGGATTATGGAACAAAGGATTGGAAGGATCTTGATACAATCATTATGCAGCGTGCTGCTGCAAGAACCTACCATGCTGTTGGAGGCGACAACTATGCATTAAGTGTACGTTTTGAGGCAGATGATAACGAAAAACTCTTTGGCATGGGCCAATATCAGCAGCCACAGTTTGATTTAAAGGGCTGTACACTTGAGCTTGCTCAGAAAAATACTCAGGCAAGCGTTCCTTATCTTGTATCTAGCAAGGGCTATGGTCTTTTGTGGAATAATCCTGCAATTGGACGCGCAACGCTTGGTGCTAACGTAACAGAGTTTACTGCTGAATCTACACGCCAGATTGATTACTGGATTAATGCAGCCGATACACCTGCAGCACTTGTAGAGCAATACACAGAGCTTACCGGACGTGTCCCGATGATGCCAAAATGGGCTATGGGCTTTTGGCAGTGTAAGCTTCGCTATCAGACACAAGATGAAGTATTAACTATTGCGCGCAGATATAAGGAATTAAATATTCCGCTGTCTGTTATTGTTATCGACTTCTTCCACTGGACACAGCAGGGCGACTGGCGCTTTGACCCGGAATATTTCCCAGATCCAAAGGCAATGATCAATGAACTTCATGAGATGGGTGTTCGCGTAATGATTTCCATCTGGCCGACTGTTGACCGTACAAGCGTTAACTATGAGGAAATGAATGAGCGTGATCTTTTAATCCGTACAGACCGCGGCTTAAATGTTACAATGGAATGCTGGGGAATGCAGTGCTTCATTGACCCTACAAATCCTGAAACACGTGAATTTGTATGGCAAAAGGCAATGGAAAATTACCGCTCACACGGTGTTGATCTGTTCTGGTTAGATGAAGCAGAGCCAGAGTACACTGTTCAAGACTTTGATCTTTACCGCTACTATGATGGTCCGGCATTAGAGTGTGCAAATGAGTATCCAGCTCGCTATTCTCAGACCTTCTTTGACGGTATGAGGAAGGAAGGAATTGAAAACCCTCTGAATCTTGTTCGCTGTGCATGGGCTGGTTCCCAGCGCTATGGTGCACTTGTCTGGTCCGGTGACGTTCCTTCTACATTTACTTATCTTCGCTATCAGCTGACAGCTGGCCTAAACATGGGTCTTGCCGGAATTGCATGGTGGACAGCAGATATCGGCGGCTTCCATGGCGGAAATGTACATGATCCAGCCTTCCATGAGCTTTTGATGCGCTGGTTCCAGTTTGGTGCTTTCTGCCCTGTTATGCGTCTGCACGGTGATCGTGATCCTCACTACAAGCCACTCGGATCCACTGGCGGCGGCATGGTTGCATCTGGTGCCGACAATGAAATCTGGAGCTACACACCTGAGATTCAGGATATGATGAGTTACTATATCCTGCTTCGTGAATCCATGAAGGGTTATATGACAACTGTTATGGAAGAAGCTCATGAAAAGGGAACACCTGTTATGAAGCCGCTGTTCTACGATTATCCGGCAGACAAAACTTGCTGGGAAATTGCAGACGAATTTCTCTTTGGTCATGATCTTCTTGTTGCTCCAGTTCTTTATGCTGGTGAGCGCACACGTACTTTGTATCTGCCAGAGGGACGCTGGTGTGAATATGAGACAGGTAAGGTTTATGATGGCGGCTGCACAATTACTGTGGATGCTCCGCTTAACCGCGTTCCATTATTCATAAAAGAAGGCAAAACAGTTTTTGTGAAATGATACCAGGGTCAAAAGCTCCAAAAGCCGTTCGTGCTTGCACGATAAGACTTTTGAGCTTTGGACCCGCAAAAAAATATAAGGTTTTAATTTATGAAAAAAGAAGGCTACTATTCTTCTGGACAGTTCGCAGGGATGGCTCATGTCACCCTGCGGACCATCCGCTATTATGACAAGCAGGGTATTTTAAAGCCCTCTTTTGTAAATGAATCTGGTGCACGCTTTTACACTGATGAAGATTTTGCGCGTCTCCAGCAAATTTTATTATTAAAATATCTTGGCTTCTCACTTGATGATATTCGTGAAATGATCGTAGACACAAAAGATCTTCACTACATGCAAAATTCCCTCAACATACAATTAAATCTTGTGCGCGACCGCATTGAGCAAATGCAGCTTGTAGAAAAAGCGATCCTTGAAACATCAGATGCCATAAACAAGCAGCACAGCATTGACTGGAGCCGCATGTTAAATTTGATCCATCTGACTGGCATGGAGGAAAGCTTAAAAAAGCAGTATCAAAATGCCTCGAATATCTCTGCCCGCATCAATCTTCACCGCCTTTATTCCCAAAATAAGCAAGGCTGGTTTCCATGGATTCTGGAAAACTGCCATCTGGCGCCAGGGATGAATATTTTGGAAACTGGCTGCGGTGACGGCACACTCTGGTGTGAGGCAAAGAAACAGTTTTCCCAGAATAATTTTCCAGATCACACCAAAACTCATGATCAGCAGCCAGATCTTCTTAAAACTTGCTCAATTATGCTGACTGATATCTCAGAGGGAATGCTTCGTGATGCAAGACGTGCAATAGGCGATGGCGATGAATTTTCATTTCGTGAATGCTTCTGTGAGGCACTTCCGTTTGCAGATGAATCATTTGACCTTGTTTTGGCAAACCATGTTCTTTTTTACTGCAGTGATGTGACACAGGCGTGCCGCGAGGCCGCTAGAGTATTAAAGCCCGGCGGACGATTCTTATGCAGCACATATGGTGCAGACCACATGAAAGAAATCAGTCGTCTCGTGTCTGACTTTGACTCGCGCATTGTACTGTCGGCAGATTGTCTTTACGAGCGATTCGGGCGCGAAAATGGAGCCGAGATTCTAGCGCCATATTTTAGTGATGTGAAATGGCTCTCCTACGAAGACTCGCTTCTCGTTCCAGATGCCGAACCGCTGATTCTCTATATTCTCTCCTGCCACGGCAACCAGAATCAATATTTGCTTGACCACTTTGCAGAATTTCGAAGCTTCGTCAAGAAAAAAACAGATGCTGGATTCTCGGTCACAAAGGATGCTGGAGTGTTTTGCTGCACGAAATAGCTGCCGTTGAGCCACTTATCTTTGTGCACTTTTCACAAACTTTGATTTTCTCAAAAAAAGCGCTTGAAGGTGACGTTACGTCACCTTATATACTGTGCGTGTCAAAGAAAAAATATTTTGACACGCAACATCATGTATATACGAAATTTGATTTTATTTTTGAACCACTAGGGACAGATAAAAAGCCATCATCCCTGTCCCCATTAGAAAGGAGTTTATTATGACCATTATCGTTACCGGCGGAGCCGGATTTATCGGAAGCAACTTTATTTTCCATATGTTAAATACTTACCCGGATTACCGCATTGTATGTTTAGACTGCCTGACCTACGCTGGAAACCTTTCCACTCTGGCACCGGTTATGGACAACCCGAATTTCCGTTTTGTTAAGGAAAGCATCACTGACCGTGAGGCTGTCTACAAGCTGTTTGAGGAGGAGCACCCAGACATCGTTGTTAACTTCGCAGCTGAGAGTCATGTTGACCGTTCCATCGAGAATCCAGAAGTTTTCTTAAACACCAACATTCTTGGAACTGCTGTTTTAATGGATGCTTGCCGCAAGTATGGCATTCAGCGTTATCATCAGGTTTCCACTGATGAGGTTTACGGTGATCTGCCGCTTGACCGCCCAGACCTGTTCTTCACTGAGGAGACTCCAATCCACACAAGCAGCCCGTACAGCTCTTCTAAGGCTGGCGCTGACTTATTAGTTCTTGCTTATCACAGAACCTATGGTCTGCCTGTTACCATCAGCCGCTGCTCAAATAACTACGGTCCATATCACTTCCCGGAGAAGCTGATTCCGCTTATGATCGCTAACGCATTAAACGACAAGCCGCTTCCAGTTTATGGTACTGGTGAGAATGTTCGTGACTGGCTGTATGTTGAGGATCACTGCCGTGCAATCGATCTGATCATCCACAAGGGACGCGTTGGTGAGGTTTACAACGTTGGTGGACACAACGAGATGAAGAACATCGACATCGTTAAGATCATCTGCAAGGAGCTTGGAAAGCCAGAGAGCTTGATCACTTTCGTAGGCGACCGTAAGGGACATGACATGCGTTATGCAATCGACCCGACCAAGATCCACAATGAGTTAGGCTGGCTGCCAGAGACTAAGTTTGCTGACGGTATCAAGAAGACCATTCAGTGGTACTTAGACAATAAGGAGTGGTGGGAGACCATCATCTCTGGTGAGTATCAGAACTACTACGAGAAGATGTACGCAAACCGCTAATGGAGGTCGTTATGAAAGTATTTGTTACTGGAGTTGCCGGTCAGCTCGGACATGATGTAATGAATGAACTGGCTAAGCGCGGCTATGAGGGAATCGGAACTGATATTGCACCAGAGTATTCTGGCGCTGCTGACGGTACTGCTGTTGTTTCTATGCCATATGTTTCTTTAGATATCACTGATGCTGATGCTGTTGATCGTGTTATCTGCGAGATGAAGCCGGATGTTGTCGTTCACTGCGCTGCATGGACAGCTGTTGATCTGGCTGAGGATGAGGACAAAAAGGATAAGGTGCACGCAATCAATGCGGATGGTACTGCAAACATCGCAAAGGCCTGCAAGAAGACTGGCAGCAAGATGGTTTACATCAGCACCGATTATGTATTTGACGGTCAGGGTACTACTCCATGGACACCAGATTGCAAGGATTATAAGCCACTTAATGTTTATGGTCAGTCTAAGCTTGACGGTGAGCTTTCTGTTTCGAATACTCTTGACAACTACTTTATTGTTCGTATTGCATGGGTATTTGGCAAGAACGGAAAGAACTTTATCAAGACAATGTTAAACGTTGCCAAGACACACAGTACCTTAAAGGTAGTTAATGACCAGATCGGTACACCGACATATACCTTTGATTTGGCTAGACTGCTCGTTGATATGATTGAAACCGACAAATACGGCTACTATCATGTAACAAATGAGGGCGGCTACATCAGCTGGTATGATTTCACAAAGGAAATCTTCCGTCAGGCTACCCTTCTTGGACGCACTGAGTACAGTGAGGATAATGTTACTGTTCTTCCTGTTACTACTGCTGAGTATGGTCTTTCAAAGGCTGCAAGACCATTCAACAGCCGTCTGGATAAGTCCAAGCTTGTTGAAAATGGTTTTACTCCACTTCCGACATGGCAGGATGCAGTTGCAAGATATTTAAAAGAAATTGAATTTTAGTAAAGAACAGGAAATGGGATGGAGTTTTGTGGCTCCATCCCATACTTCATAGCTTATAATCCCTTGCGCATCTTTCTAACCCGTCAATTACACTATTAAATTCCACACCATACTTTCTTGCTTTGCTGCAGTCCATCCACAAATTGTGTCTTGCGGGTGCGTCCTTGACGATAAGCCTTTTTCCAAGCATATCAACAAACTTATTTGTCACCTCATATATTGACTGTGTTGTTTCGCTGCCAAAATTATACGCACCGCCTGGAAGCAAAATTACCTTGTCCATATTTTCAGCAACTTCCTTTAAATAAGTAATGCCACGAAATTGCTTTGAGCTGAAAGAAACACTATCTTGTGTATGAATTGCATTTAATATCATCATCAAATAGTTGGATCTTTTTTCATAATAATCATACATCCACTCTGCTCTTAACATGACTGCCGACGGCAGAATATCAAGCACACGTTTTTCCATCTCAAGCTTATGAACGGCGTAGGTATTTCCTGGCTTCACATTTTCTTCTGTATATGGTCCACCATCCTCACAAGCACTATACACCTGATCTGAGCTAAAGCATATCAGCTTTCTATTATTATCTTTACACGCATTCGCAAGATACATAGGAATCTGCACATTTGCAAAGTACGATGCTTCTGGATCTGCCTCGCAAGTACCTATATCAGAAATTGCTGCTGTGTGGACAACAACATCTGCATTGCTTTCTTCAATCATGCGATTCACCATTTCCTGTGTCACGTTCCGAAGAGACGGTGACGCTGCTGTATCCTTGCATAGCTCCATGAGCTTATGCCCAACAAATCCATTTGCCCCTGTAATTAAAATCATTTTCCCCTCCCTGATATTTAAGCTGTAACTGCTAAAAGCAGCGTTCCTGCCGTAATAAGTAAAACACCGACTGCCGATTTCTTTGTCAGTTTTTCGTGAAATACAATCCACGAGAATGCAATCGTTACCAACATACTAAGCTTATCAATCGGCACTACTACACTTGCTGGTCCTTCTTGTAACGCCCGATAATAAAAGAGCCACGACGCTCCAGTTGCCAGCCCTGACAAACAAATAAAGCATAATTCTTTCTTCTCTATCTTATTTATTTCTTTCTGTTTTTGTGTAACAAACACCATGAGCCATGCCATAAGCAGCACTACTGTGGTGCGGATTGCTGTGCCGAGATTAGAATCAATACCTTCAATTCCAATCTTCCCCAAAATAGAAGTCAGACTTGCAAATACTGCTGACAGCACCGCATAGATCAGCCATCCTCCACTCTTTTTTTCAGAATCTGTTTTTATGTCTTTTTTGGTAATCATCATCATGGTTCCTATTCCAATAAGCAGCACAAATATTATTTTTTTCCCAGAAATACCTTCATGAAGGAAAATGAATGCCAGAAGAATAGACAACACGGTACTTGATTTATCAATGGGAACAACCTTGTTGATATCCCCTTTTTGAAGGGCATGAAAATAGCATAACCACGATGCACCTGTAGCTAATCCTGATAAAATCAGAAATAGAAGCGTCCTGCCGTCAATCTGTCTTATTCCTCCCCATGTTCCTGTAATCAATACCATGAGCCATGAAAACAGCAATACAACTACAGTTCGTATTGCTGTTGCCACATTCGAATCTGTCTTTTTAATTCCGCATTTTGCAAGGATCGCTGTTATTCCTGCAAAAAATGAAGATCCTATTGCATAAAATATCCACATTTCCTTAATCCCCCTTCTGCTAAGTTTATTGGAGTTAAAAGCCACTCTTTATTTGCCTCATTATACTGTTTTTCACCACGCATGTCCACCAGTTTTTGTAAAGCTAGCGTGGACAGGAAAAAGCCACATTCCCTATCCCAACTGTCTTCGGCAGAGAAAAAGTCTCCTTATCTGAATTTTTCTTGCTTGACATTTTGATTATACTTCATAGTCAAACATATAAAAATTCAAAATAAGGAAACTATTGATTCTGGTTACGACTTAAAACCTATTTATTGCATTCACTGCCAGTGTATATCTTTCTACTTTTTCACTATCTGGTGTTTTTCACTAATATCGCCATCAATTCATTCACATCGATTGGCTTTGCTATATGACCATTCATCCCAGATGCAATAGCCTCTCTCTTATCTTCTTCAAAGGCACTTGCTGTCATTGCAATGATAGGTATACATGCCTTATCTTTATCTGGCAGATGTCTAATTTCTTGTGTTGCTTTATAGCCATCCATTTTAGGCATCTGAATATCCATTGAATGTATAGTCACAAAAGCCAAAGAGACAGTAAAATTGCCATTGTACCTGTCCCGCTGGTTCACCAAACTGCAAAAAGGCAGCCTGATAGCACAGCGGCTTCTTAAAAATTCATATTGATTTTTCTGTCCGTCATGCTATAATCGGTATATACCGAAAACAGAGGAGGATGTACCCATGCCAAGACCGCCACGGTGCCGTCGTATTTGTGACGCACCACAAGTCGATACCTTCTGCCCCAACGGATGTGGAGATAGTGAGCCGATCCTGCTGACGCTTGACGAGTACGAAGTCATTCGGTTAGTTGACTTGGAGCAGCAAACCCATGAGCAGTGTGCTGTGCAGATGGATATTTCCCGTTCTACCGTGCAGGAGATTTACGAAAGCGCACGGCGCAAGATCGCAGCGTGTCTTGTCCACGGGAAACCGCTGCACATCACCGGGGGAAACTACCGCATCTGCGGAGGACAGGAGGCAGCTCACTGCGGCCGTTGCTGCCGGATGCAGAGAGCCAACATGGAAAAATCAGGCAAAACTTGCAAAGGAGATTCCATTATGAAAATTGCAGTTGCCTATGAAAACGGTCAAATCTTTCAGCACTTCGGTCACACCGAGCAGTTCAAGCTTTATGAAGCTGTGGACGGCAAAATCACCCATACGGAAGTTGTTGATACCAACGGCAGCGGTCACGGCGCACTGGCAGGCTTCCTGATGCAGAACGGCGTGGACACTTTGATTTGCGGAGGCATCGGCGGCGGTGCACAGGCAGCTCTGGCCGAAGCGGGCATCAAGCTCTACGGCGGTGTCAGCGGGGACGCTGACGCGGCGGTGAGCGCATTGCTCAACGGAAGTTTGGGCTACGATCCCAATGTTCACTGTGACCACCATGACCATGAGCACGGCGAGGCTGGTCACACCTGCGGTGACCACGGCTGCGGTAAGCATAGCTGCCATTGATATGGAACGCACACTGACACAACTTCCGTTCTGGTCATCCTTGACCGAACGCGAAATGGACACACTACGCCGAAGTGCCTTTGTCCGTCATTATAAAAAGGGTGCGTTCGTTCACAGCAGCGACAATGAATGTCTCGGAATGCTGTTTATTCTTTCCGGCGAGATCCGCACCTATCTTCTCTCCGAGGAGGGGCGGGAGGTAACGCTGTTCCGCCTGTATCCGGGCGAACTATGCGTGCTTTCCGCCTCCTGCGTGATCAGTCAGATCACCTTTGATACGCAAATGACTGCCGGAATGGATACGGACGTTCTGGTTATCCCTGCAAATGTCATTGCTGCACTCAAGGAGAAAAATCTCCATGTCCGCTGTTTTCTCTATGAACTGGCAACGAAACGGTTTTCTGATGTGATGTGGGCGATGCAGCAGATCATGTTCAAGGGGCTGGATCAGCGGCTGGCAGAATTTCTCTTTGCCGAAGCGGAACGTACCGGCTCCGACACGATACGTATGACCCATGAGCAGATCGCCCAGCACATCAGCTCGGCACGGGAGGCAGTGGCACGGATGCTCAAAAGCTTCTCGGAGGACGGACTGGTGGAGCTGAAGCGTGGTGCAATCACGCTGCGGGATAAGAACAGACTAAATCGTCTAAAATAAAAAGGAATGTGACTTCGTCACGGAATAAAATCATAGATTTGCTACAATAAAAGCAGAAAAGCAGGAAGGAGTATCCACCATGAAAGAAACGAAATACGCAGGAACTCAAACCGAAAAAAACCTGATGGCTGCCTTTGCCGGTGAGTCCGAGGCACGCAACAAGTACACCTATTTTGCATCCAAGGCCAAGAAGGAAGGCTTTGAGCAGATCGCGGCACTGTTCCTCAAAACCGCTGATAATGAGAAGGAACACGCCAAGCTGTGGTTCAAAGAACTGAACGGCATTGGCGACACCGCAGAAAACCTTCTCTCCGCCGCTGAGGGTGAGAACTACGAGTGGACGGATATGTACGATGGCTTTGCCAAAACTGCCGATGAGGAAGGCTTTCATGAGCTGGCCCAGCGTTTCCGCCTGGTAGCCGCCATTGAAAAGCACCATGAGGAGCGCTACCGTGCCCTGCTGCACAATGTGGAGATGGCGGAGGTCTTCGCCAAGAGCGAGGTCAAGGTGTGGGAGTGCCGCAACTGCGGTCACATCGTCGTGGGCGAGAAGGCCCCGGAGGTTTGCCCCACCTGCAACCATCCCCAGAGCTATTTTGAAATTCACGCAGAAAACTATTAAAGAAAGAAAAGGAGAATTATCATGGAGCAGAAGTTTTACATTTGCAAGCATTGCGGCAACATCATTGCCAAGGTCAAGGACACGGGCGTTCCCGTCATCTGCTGCGGTGAGCCGATGAGCGAGATCATCCCCGGCACCACCGACGCCGCCGTGGAGAAGCACGTCCCTGTCTGGACGGTGGAAAACGGCATCGTCCATGTCAAGGTCGGCTCTGTGGAGCACCCCATGCTGCCGGAGCACTATATCGAATGGGTATCTCTCCAGACCAAGCAGGGCAATCAACGTAAGGAACTGCATCCCGGCGAAAAGCCGGAGGTCTGCTTCGCGCTCTGCGAGGGCGACGAGGTCGAGGCGGTCTACGCCTACTGCAACCTCCACAGTCTGTGGAAAGCGTAATTCACCTTCTTAAAATCCGGTGCTCAAAAAGCACCGGATTTTTTTTTATCAATGTAACCTCGTCACAGAAAAAGACTTTGTCCTGCGGTATGATAAAGCCACAATCAAGAAAGAGGTGGCGAACATGAAAATCAAGCTCAATCCCGATCAGGAGATTGTCAATACCATCCGGGAAGGACTCAAGCGCACCGGCGGATACTGTCCCTGCCGCAGAGAACGCACAGAGGCAACCAAATTATGTGCCAAGAGTTTAAGGATCAGATTGCCAATCCTGATTTCGAGGGCTACTGCCACTGTATGCTCTATTACAAATCCTTGCAGGATTAAGGGAGGAAAGCTATGCTGTCAAAGAAACTGGCTGCCATAGATAAGACGCGGTGCGTCGCCTGCGGTGTGTGTGAAAATACCTGTCCACTGGGGGCCGTCAAGGTGCGCCGTGGCTGCTACGCCGCCGTGGAGGCGGAACGCTGCGTAGGCTGCGGCAAGTGCGCAAAGCTCTGTCCCGTCGGCTGCATTGAGGTGAAAGTGAGGGCTGACGCATGAAAGCAAAGCATTGGTACGATTACCTGTGGGTATATGCCATCATCTATTTTGCACTGGGCTTTTTCAATATCCTGTTCGCGTGGCTGGGTATGATCGATTTTCTTCTGCCGCTGCTTTTAGCCATCTTTGGCGGGAACAAATTCTTTTGCAACCACCTCTGCGGACGGGGTCAACTGTTCAGCAAGCTGGGGACAGACCTTAAATGCTCCCGCTGCAAGCCCACGCCCCGCTGGATGTCCTCCAAGTGGTTCCGTTATGCCTTTTTGCTCTTTTTCCTGACGATGTTCGGCAATATGGTGTTCCAGACCTATCTGGTCGCTGCTGGTGCTACGTCCCTGCGGGAGGCCATTAAGCTGTTCTGGACATTCCGTGTGCCATGGGGCTGGACTTATACAGCCGGTACGGTCACTGACTGGGTGGCGCAGTTCAGCTTTGGCTTTTATAGTCTCATGCTGACCTCTCTGCTGCTGGGTCTGATCGTTATGGTGCTCTACATGCCCCGCACATGGTGTGCGTTTTGCCCGATGGGAACCATGACGCAGGGCATTTGCAAGCTGAAAAACAAAGAATAAACAAAGATAACAGAACGGAGCCTTTCTCATGGCTGAACTGAAAATTACCGCTGCGAATTTTGAAAATGAGGTACTGCATTCCGACAAGCCCGTCCTGCTGGATTTCTATGCGGACTGGTGCGGACCGTGCAAAATGCTCTCTCCCGTACTGCATGAGCTTGCCGAAGAAAAAAGCGGTACGCTCAAGGTGGGCAAGGTCAATGTGGACGAGCAGATGGAGCTGGCAATGCGTTTTCAAGTATCCAGCATCCCGATGCTGGTCGTATTCAAGGATGGAAAGGCCGTTGCCAAATCGGTCGGCTATCGGCCTAAGTCGGAGATTGCCGCAATGGTGGAGGGCGCAAGATGAAAGTTGTGATCGTAGGCGGTGTGGCGGGCGGTGCTTCTGCCGCTGCCCGCATCCGCCGTTTGGATGAACACGCCCAGATCATCATGATCGAGCGCAGCGGCTATGTGTCCTATGCCAACTGCGGTCTGCCGTATTATGTGGGCGGTGTGATCAAGGAGCAAGAAGAACTGACACTGCAAACTCCGGAGAGCTTCTGGGACCGCTTTCGCATTGATGTGCGGGTACGGCAGGAAGTAACTGCGATCAATCCCACAGAGAAAACCGTCACCGTTCACGCATTGGATAGTGGAAAGGTCTACACGGAAACCTATGACAAACTGCTCCTCGCACCCGGCGCAAAGCCGACGGTTCCTGCGCTTTCCGGCGTCAGCAGTGAGCGTGTTTTCACGCTGCGCACCGTGGAGGATACCCTCCGCATTAGGCACTTTGTAGAGGATCAGAAGCCGAAAACCGCTGTTTTGGCTGGCGGCGGCTTTATCGGTCTGGAAATGGCGGAAAACCTTACAGAAATGGGCGTTTCTGTCACCATCGTTCAGCGACCCAATCAGCTATTAGCACCACTGGATGCGGACATGGCGAGCTTTGTCCATGCGGAAATGCGCAGACACGGCGTGGCTCTGCGGTTGGGTGAAACCGTCACCGGATTCCGACAGGACGGAGATTCCGTGCTGACTCTGTTGGAGAGTAGTGAGCCGCTGCATTCGGATATGGTGTTGCTGGCCATCGGTGTTACCCCGGATACGCATTTAGCAAAAGATGTCGGTCTTGAGCTTGGTATTCGTGGAAGCATCGCTGTCACCGAACGGATGGAAACCTCCGTGCCGGACATCTATGCTGTGGGCGATGCCGTAGAGGTCACCCATTTCGTGACCGGGCAGAAAGCGTTGATCTCGCTGGCGGGGCCTGCCAACAAACAGGGACGAATTGCCGCTGACAATATCTGCGGCGGAAGCAGCCGCTTTCACGGCTCTCAGGGTTCGTCTGTTCTGAAACTGTTTGGCTTGACAGCGGCCTCCACGGGTATCAATGAAAAGGCAGCGCAGGCAGCAGGAATCGTGCCATACCTACCGTATCCACATAGGTGAAATCATTTGGAATTCCCATGCGGTTACAATTCTCTATAATAAAACTCATATCGAAATCTGCGTTGTGGGCTACCATTGTAGCTCCTTCACAAAATTTCAGGAATTCCGGTAAAATTTCTTCAATTGGATGGGCATCCATAACCATGCTGTCATTAATACTGGTCAGCTGCTCAATTCGAAATGGAATTGGAACCTGAGGATTGACAAATGTGGAAAAACGATCTGTGATCTTTCCATTTTCCACCAATACAGCACCAATTTCAATGATCTTACAGGTAAGGGGGGAAAATCCTGTGGTCTCAATGTCGAAAACCACGAATCTGCCGTCCAGGGACTGTTTTTTCGGGTTGGTGACCATACCCTTTAAGTCGTCTACCAGATAGGCCTCCATACCGTAAAGCACCTTAAAATCAGAATCCTTTGGCACGCAGCCTCCCCACGCATCAAAGCAATGGTTTGCCTCCGGGAAAGCCTGCACCACACCATGATCTGTGATGGCAATGGCAGGATGCCCCCACTCGTAGGCACGTTTTACCAGCGCTTTTGCCTCGGTTACACCATCCATATCGCTCATTTTCGTATGACAGTGAAGTTCCACACGCTTCTGAGGGCTGGTGTCCACTCTGTAACTGCGGAAATCGGAGATTTTCTTAATTCCGGAGATGGAGCCTATGGTAAGCTCACCATCGAAACGGTCAATAGAAGTAACGCCTTTGATTTTCAGGAAGGCACCTTTTTTCACATGCTCTTTGATCTCCGGCACCTGCTCGTTGCGCAGGAACATTTTTACTGTGATGGAGTCTGTGAAATCCGTAACCGGGAAAATCAGTATGGTCTTCTCATTTCGGATTTCTCTCGCTTCCACATCCATAACCTGGCAGCGGATGATAACCTCTCCCATTTCCTGCACAATATTTTCCAATGGAATAGGCTCGTCCTCGAAATCCCTTCCATAAATAACGTCCGGATTTGGATCCTTGCGGAAGCCACCACGGAAATCGCCCCATTTGCCTTTCTTTTCGAATGGCTTTTTCTCGAAAGGCTTCTTTTCACTGGCTGCCTCTGCTTTCTTCTCCGACCTGGCAGCGGATGTCTTGCCGGCTGCGGCCTCTTTTCCTGTTTTTTCCTCAGCTGCAGGAGCTGGTGCTGCGCTCTCTTCTTCTGTGGAAAGTCTGGCATGCTTCAGCACATTAGCTACTTCCTGACGGATCTGGATAGCTGCATTTTTGCGGTACCTGCTCTCCTCCGTCTGCACATAATCCAGAGAAACTTTCAGGTCCATTCCGCAACGCTCGCAGAATACTTTGTGAAGATATTCAATAAGTATCTCACTTTTCTGTCTGGAAATCACAGAATCCGGAAGTGCCATATTCAGGCAGTCATCTTCTGGAAATGTGATCTGTGCCTGCTTGAACAGATTGTATTCCAGCATGTTGTAATTGCGAAGCTCCAGTTCCATGCTGGAGCGGTAGGTATCCAGGAAATTCTTTGGCGTGTACTGTCTGGACAGATGGAACTTCTCGATTACCTTCACACTCACTTCAAGACCAGGAAAGCACTGTCTCTGAATCTGCTCTTCCAGGCTGAAAATATGCTTTTTATGGATCCAGCGGTCGCTTTTCAAGTAAACCCGGACACAAGTTTTGGCAGAGTTGCAGGCAACCTTGGTGACGATCACCTCTTCCAGAAGTTCACTTAATTCCTGTTTTAATTTTAAGTTTGGAAATACGTCAAAAAATTCTTTTTCCATTTATAGAATATACACCTTCTGTCATTTCTGTGTCTTATTGCTATCCCAGTTCATCAATTCTTCTCTCAAGGTATCCAGCAGCTGGTCTTCCGGCACTTTCTTCACAATCTCACCGCCTTTGATCAGAAGACCTACACCTACGCCGCCTGCAATTCCGATATCGGCTTCTTTCGCTTCTCCCGGGCCATTTACCACACAGCCCATAACAGCAACC
>ENA-ORTN01000163-ORTN01000163.1-human-gut-metagenome-genome-assembly--contig:-NODE-163-length-72263-cov-10.623947_pt1 | contig 72263 bp, 63 predicted proteins | sample MGYA00242070_ERZ509189 | MGnify/ENA primary metagenome ERZ509189 (study PRJEB26280, sample SAMEA2338821) | human gut metagenome | biome: human gut; feature: human-associated habitat; material: faeces...
GTAATTGTTGGGAACTTTTAAGATCGCTTTATAGTCGCAAGCCGTGTAACATCCGCCTGGCAGTGGTTTCATACATGGTTTGTCATACTTTTCGAAAGCATCCAGTCTTGAGAAATCCTTTCCTTGAAAAGATCGTTTATTGAGGACCGCTACTATTTTTTTGATATCAGCATTCAGGTCTTCAAATGACACATATATCTTTTCTTTTAATTTCTCAACCAGATGTGTTTCAAGATAACGTACATGATTTTCAACTGTAGGCTTGCCTTTCGGCTTTCTAGCGGGTGGCGGAAGAACTATAGTTTCATAAAAATCTTCCAGATCTGCAAAGGTAGACTGCAGGATAAGTTCATCTTTTGTGTGCTTGGTTACAGCAGTTCGCAGGTTATCGGGCACAAAGTATTTCGTAACAGCACCATAAAACGAAACAGCATGGGCGCAGCCTTCTATAAAACATGGGAGTTTCTCATTTGGAAAAGCTTCTGCATAGATTAGGCTACTTACTCCAAGCGTGGTCGCAAAAATATGAACCTTGTTAATCTCACCTGTTTCAGTGTCTGTTAAAAGTTCCGGCTGATCGCCACCCCAGTCGATATACATCTTTTCACCCGGGATTCGGTTTACAGCCATTGATACTTTCTGACCACCATAGTTTTCCGCTATGAATCGGTTGAAGTATTCATAAAACTGTGACTTCTCATAACCATCAGGATTCTTTTCTTTATAATCCAGCCAGCAGAACGAAATGTTCATGCGGCTTCCTGGTGTATGGATTCTGTCATAATAATACTGGAAATCTGGAAGAGGGATATCTTTCCTCTGTAGATTTTTCTGCGGATAGAAAAGGTCCTCAACTTCCGTAGGTGTCATCATTCGGAGTTCCTCGATCGGGATCCCGTTGGCATGATATCGGCTCATGATCAGATTTAATGTACCTGAGCCAATCTTGTAACGGTCCATAACAGACCTGGTCTGGCATCCATTCAAACGCATCTGGATGGAGCCGATAATCGTGTTGTAGTCTTGCATAGTTATGCCTCCTTTCGCAATCATTTGATGACTACGAAAGAACTATAACACGTTGAAAACTTATTGATCAGCTGAAGCGGAAATACGTTCAGCTACATCCGGAAAGACCGATCAGTTCTTAGCGGAATGCGTGGTCAGATGAGCCGGAATTTGCATCTCTTCATATACTCTGTACTGGCAGATGTAAAATCGGACATCATTTTCCGAAATTTAGCAAATTATTTTAATTTTACAGTTTCCATATGTGTTATCGCTGAACCATGGAGTTAATATCATTGAAAAAGGGTATAAAAAAACAGTCTGCCCTGACGGAAAATATTTCCATCAAAACAAACTGTTCTTCATATTCACACTAATTATATTTTCTGAGCATAGTTACTTTTGCGAAAATCTCAGATAACTCCGGAAAGAAAACAAAGAAAAAAAAGATTTTTTAACTCCATTTGCACTCCACCGGAACATCCAGACAGCCCGCAAAACCTTTATTTATGGGCTCTTTCGCAATTTAGTCCGCTACTCGAATTCGCAAATAAAATCATATCACTATACTTTTTAGTATTGGTATTATGGTTCTATCTGGTTTTATATGTGTTCCACTGTCCAAAGTCCATAGACTGTACTGAGCGGTGTTATCAATTTGTTATCAGTGAATGTTATCATTTAATTATGACTTATATTCATTACAAGTCGATACCATATACATAGGATAAATGTACATCTCTACTTTTTATATCATTATACGTATCGGATACAGGATATACAATCCTAACATTAGAATGCTCAAGTGCATACATACAAATGCCTAAAGCAATTGGCTTTGTGCATAGAGGAGCAATACACACTGGTTGATTGTCCTTAATCTCTCTGTCTAAAATATTATACACTTCGAAAGGATTTCCAGCCGGTGCATAAAGAATTCTATTATTTTTTGATGTTAATAGGTTATAGTTATTAATCACACTAATATCTTTATACTTTTGATAGTATGATGGCATTGTATTTACAAGAAACAAATTTTTGTAAACAGTTTCCTCCACAACTTTTAGTGACAAGGCTCCCTCAAATCCCAAAAAGATAAACAAATCCCCTTCCTGAGTAAAATCTGTCACACCACCAAATCCTATTATTTCACACAACTCCAAATCTCCTAAATATGATTTATACGAAACAAATGGTTCCCCTCCAAAAATATAATCATATGGAATTGTGTTGATAATATTAACTTTTTTATTCGGATAGATCATCTTTAAATACTTCATCAATAAGAAAAAATGAGGAATCCTTAAACAGGAAATATCAATAGTTATACTATTTGCATTTGTCAAACTTTCTATTTTATTTAAAGATTGAACAAATTGTATTTGTTCTCTAGGTACTTCCAAAATTTCCCAATCATTTTCTTGAAATGAATTGATCAATTCCTTTTTTTTCAGCAACAAACTTCTATTATAAGATAAAACAAGAACAGATTTATAATTTCCGCCTTTTTCTACAACCTGATTCCATCCATAATAAGATCGTTCTTCTCCATCAAATGACATAATAAACAGATCACCCTGAAGTACAACTGTATCAATCTTTTCCATAAAGTATATTCTACTATTATTCATCATTCCATACTCCCCCGATATCAAACAAAGATAGTTGTCCATCATCTCGACCATTATTCCTAGTCTTTTGATGTTTATTTTCTGGCTTTGATTCATTATCAAGAGAAATCGGAGAATAGTTCATGGAAGTCAACATACCATGTATCTCTTCTCTCGAAAAAGTCGGATTAACACCTCCCCTTGTTCTATATGAAATATTAAATATCGGATAGAAAATTTTATTAATATGGTATATATCTGCTTTTTTGTCTATACTTGCTGTAACCCTCTGAGCCTTTTCTTTTTTTATTATCATAGCCCAGCTCTTTGCAACCTCAATTATTTCTCTATCTTGAGGATACAAATTAACCTCGCTAAACACAAACTGATTTGTCTCTGGATATCTCATTTTCCTATCTTTATGAAATGTTGAGAAGATATTTCCAATATTCATCACAAAATTCCTAATATAATTTCCGTATTTAATTATTGAACATATCTCATCAAATTCTGCCTGTGAATAATTATGTATTGCTCTACTTTGTACCTCTTTCGATACCATTCCTGTATCGATAAATTTTTTCTTTTCATAAAATAGAGCATCACTAATAATTGTCCTACATAAATTAATGAAAGTTCTTGTGTTTCCATTCGATAAATAACAAATGGCATTAAAACCGTAATATAATTTAGGTCTCTTGTACACTGAACAGATAAATACTGTTATAGCATATCTATATTTATTTGTATAATCATTTGCATATTTTTTAGTATCTTCTTGACCATCTTTTGCAAAATAGCTTCTCATTATACTCGCTACGTTTTTTGCTGCATCATAATAATTTTTCTTTTCTCGCAAAACCCATAACGCATTTAAAGTCTCTGCTATTGGATTTTCATCATTTTTGATAATCTCTATTATCCTTTCACGCATATTCTCATCTTCAGATAATTCCGGTATCTCTTTTAATATATATGTCAAATGTAATTTTCTACTCTTACAAGCTTCCATACATTCAACATCATAATTCTCTTTATCTCCGAGCATATGAACAATATCCAATCCTTGCGTGTGGTCTCCGTTAATTACAGAAAACCTCTTTTTTGCTATCTCTAAAAAATACTCTCTTACATTTTTATTATTCTTATCAAGTTCTTTTTCAAGAGAAGCCAAATAGTAGTCATGATTTTCCCGCAAATACTCAGTCTGATTAATAGTCTCACTAGTGATAATTCCCTCACTTCTTCTTCCAATTCTAATTGAAATATTTTCTTTTGCAAATTTTATTAATGTGTTAAATCGTTTTTGCAAGTCAGTTGATAAATTCTCAAACTCATCAAACATCATAACAAACAAAACTTCTTTAAATTCTGGTATATACTCTTTCAATAATGATATTATCTTTTCACTAAAATCAAATAGACTTACAATAATTTGGGGAGCAAATTTTTCATTCGTAAAAATAAATTGGTTCTTGAAATTATTTATATAATTAACTTGATCACATATAAAACCATAAACTCCATTTAATGACAATCCGATATCATATTTTTCTAAAGATTTTGCTTTAATTAATTCAAGTATAAATTCTTTTTCATCTCCCAAATCCACTTCTTTACGCTTTATTAATACAAATAACATTTCCAAAATACTTTTACAAAAAATCATTTCTAAATAGTGATCAAAGTATATTGTCCACCTTTCATGATCCACATTCATAAAAATACTTTTGAAAGTAGAAATAAAAGAGTCATCACATCTGTAATAAAAACCTACCTCTTTTTCGTATGCAATAGTATTTAAAAAAGTTGTTTTATTTTCTTCAGCTCTTTCAATTTGTGATGGATAAGAAAAATATTTTAAAATTGTTGTTTTACCCGATCCCCGAGATCCCTGAAGTATAATTGGAATTTTACTAGTTCGAAATTTATGTTCATCGAAATTAGACAATAGCCCTTGTGCAAAAGGGCTACACCAATATTCCACTATTTTTTTTGGTTCAAGTACATTAGCATTAATATCCTCGAATGGATTTTCAAATGTATCTTTCGAATTTATTATTCCGTTGTTTAACATTGTGAATTTTCTCCTTTCTAGGAAAAATTGGATACCATCCATTGTCAGACCAAAATATCGGAAGAGAATTATTGGGAATATTATAATGAAATCCGAAACAGTACTGACCATTTTTGTATCCTAGTGGTCTGTCTGGAGCTAGTATTTTCCCATACTCTTCTGCAATTCTCCTTGCAGGTTCTCTCAATTCTGGGAATTCCAAAAACATTATCGATTTATCTGAAAAACACTTATCTCGTTCATCAAGCAAAGTACAATATAGTACATTAATTCCTAATTCTGTTAATCTGTTTACTGCTTCTTGACTAGCAAATAAAGTGATATAATACGCATATTTATATTTCATTGCTTTCAAATTATTATGAAAAAACCTTATTGCAGTTCCACCACTTAATGTTACATCGTCAATAAAAACTACCGTTTTTGCTTCATCATTAGGTATAGCAGATGGATAACAAAATCGATCCATACTAATCCCCGATTCCTGCCTAAAAAAATATAATAAAAGCCCCCCGCTTTCTCCAGCATTACCCATAGCCGCAAAATAGATATTTTTAAATGCATCTGCTAATTTCTCATTAGAATCCAAACCATCTCTTTGCGCTATATCATGTAATAAATTCTTATATATCATTCTACACAAGTGGTTTATTTCATTTTCATTATAATATGTAAAATTACATAGCATCCATAATGCCATTTTCTTCTCATCATCTGGACAATAAACTCTTCCCGAAAAATTATCAAGCCACTTGTTTACATCATCTATTGTTAAATTATTTTTCCAAGAAGACGTTATTGTTTTCCTTATAACAGAAATCATCATTTCTTCTTTTGGAAACTTTTCTGGCCATCGTATCCTATCCATCTTTATTCCTCAAAACCTGTATTTAGACCCCATGTAATAATCTTTATTTGCCTCTACACTAATCCATTTTCTATTTAACTTTTCCGCACAATATCCAGTTGTATTACTTCCAGCAAAACAATCTAACACAATATCACCTGACTCAGTCAACATTTTAATAAAAAACTCAGGCAACTGCATTGGCATTCTAGCCGGATGTATAGGGAGCCCCTTTTCTTTACATTTAATTAAATATGTTGAATGCGAATCTGTATTTGGAGCTATAATGACATTAGAAGGAATTGATCCCCCATTATCAATAGTAAATGCATTTTGACTTATTAAATGTTCTGATGGTCTTTTCCCCGAATTATATTTACCCGTTGCTAATAATCTATTCATTTGTTTACTATATTCCTCTAATACATTTCTATTGTTTGCCAAAGGATCAGGCGTAGTAGACATCCACCATAATCTAGTAAAAGAATCCTTAACCCTGATTCTTTTTTTATTAACCCATTCTATTGGTCCTGGTAATCTAGTAGGATTATAATATATAAATTCCTGACATAAATATAATTCACATCTGTTTTTAAATTCAAGTAGCGTCTCTATCGGCAATGTAGAAAAAGTAGGTTCCCCTGAATTCCAAGCATTACCTATTTCAATTACAATTGAACCATTGTCCGTTAACAATGGTTTTAAACTATTACCAACATCACATAACCATGATTTATACTCTTCACCTGTAAGATTTCCATACTTCTTTGCTCGATTTAACGGAAATGGTGGTGAAGTAAATATTAATTGTATACTATTTTTATAATTGGGTAATAAATATTTTTCTATTACTTTTTCGCATTTTTCATTTATACAAATTCCATTTTTTGTTTTGTATTTTCTCCATGAACTCTTAGGTATAATCATACTATTGTTACCTTAATCTCCCGAATTAAACTCTACAAGCTTTTCCCAGTCAATGCTACCATCATCCCGGCAGAAACTGTTAGAGAACTCTCTAACCAATCTATTTGCTGCCCGATTATAACTTTCTTTATAATCAGCAACGTATTTTTCCGGCATCGTTCCCATATATCCAATAATCTTTATGTAAAATTCCTCGTCACCTGTCAACTCAGCCCAGAATCGTTTTCCAGCCAGTTCCTGATACATTTTCGGTTTCCCTCTGCCGGAATCTTTCTTTTTTCCATAGCAATAACCGATATATGCTTCGTATCTTGCTTTTGCTTGTTGTGCCAACTTAGAAGCTGCTGTAAAATTCTGCTCCTGACGTTTTTTACTGTCCGCATTAAATACAGAAGGACCACTTTTGACCGCTATAGCAGATATGGTATTGGTTTCCTTGTTTTGAATCATAATATCAATACCTTCTGCCAGGGCTTTATTTCCACCACTTGCAGCAATAGCAATCGGTTCAAAAAAGCAATTTCCAAAAATCGTTTCTTCACTAGAACTTACAAATGCTGTAAGCACCGAATCTACGATTTCAGTTGCACTCTGCATAGCCTTTGCACGGTATAAATACGGGTTTTTACGTTTCATTACCTTTTGTATGTTTAATCCATCTATCTTCTCAATTAGTGTTCCATAAAATGTTTCTAAGGCAGAAGCAATCGCCTGGATTACAGCCTGTTCATCATATGCATTATTTAACGGCATATAAATTTCCTCCCAATTCTATTGCATTTCTAATCTTATTATGTACATTTGTGCCTCTAAAGCGTTTTGTCTGAACTAAAGCCGTCTTATTAGCCACGGAAAGCACAGCCTTTCCAATAGCTTCTGCTAATCCCACCGGAACAGCATTCCCTATCTGTCGATATTTTGCTGCTGTCGTTCCAGTAAATACCCAATCATCCGGAAATTGCTGAATTCTTGCATATTCTTTTACGCTTAATGGTCTATCTTGTGTAGGATGACACATCATTGTTGCTTTCTGTACTGGAGAAGTAACTACAGTTGGTGAAGGCTGATCATATGATAACCTTCTATAAAATCCAACTTTTCCACCTCCGGATTTATATGCACCTCCCATAGCAATAGGAATAATATTCTCTGGTAAATCTCTCCAATTCCCACCTTCCGGAACCATTTTCAAGAATTTCAATCTTTCTTCACTTAACGTTGCACATTCTCCATGGTCAGATTCCAAATCTTCAATCACACTTCTAACTGTCTGCCACTGATACTCCTTGCTTTGATGCATCTGAAAATGTGTAGGAATTGGTAAGAAAATATCTTCATTATCCCGACTACCAATTAACACAAACCTCTCTCTGAATTGTGGAACGCCATAATTTACAGCATCAAGTACGCCATATACAGTTTTATATCCCAGTTTATCAAATTCTGCTAAAATCACATCAAGCACTGTTCCTAATTTCTGATCAGGATCGCTTTCATCTCTTTCAGACAAAGGCACATGTTTCAATGGCGACGACATAATTCCTTTTACATTTTCCATCACGAAAAAGCGAGGCCGTATATAATCAATCATACGAATGAAATCCATAAACAAACTGCCTCTCGGATCATTTATACCCAATCTTTTTCCTGCTGTAGAAAAGGGCTGGCACGGCGGTCCTCCGCAAATCAAAAATGGCTCTCCTACAGATAAGCCTGTCATATCTAATAATTGCTGGGGCTGTATTTCCCTAATATCTCCGCCCAATACTCTATGGCCATTGGCCTGCATAGTTTTTACACAGGCTGCATCAAAATCCTGTCCAATTGCTACATTTAAACCTGCTTTTCCCAATCCAATGTCTAATCCCATTGCTCCGGAAAATAAAGAAATAACATCTCTATTGGCAGCATATCTACTATAATTATTTTGTTTTATATTTTTATGCATTAAACTTTCTCTCCGTTTTTTAATACGAATTTTCTTTCAAAAGAACTGTTTACCGCACCTGCTATATCTTCTAATTCAGCTATGGTAAAACTCTCCCTTTTCATTTTTCCATTAAAATTCTGTGGTGTTGTCCCTATTCGCCGTGCAAGCTCAGCTACGCTAATATCTGACCGCACACACAGTACCTTGATTTGTTCAGAAATCGTCATTTCGGGTACCTCGTCATTTAATCAACTCTTACTTTACAAGTATAAATCATAGTCTTTATACCGTCAATCAAATAATTCATGTCCAACAGCCAATGGTACTTGTATCTTTTCCTTTAACTTGTTAGAATAATTAATATTCCCAAAGGTGGTGACCCATTTATGTCTCGTGATTCTGAAACTGTCTCTAAAAATATGCGTAGCATTCATAGCAAAGATACATCCATAGAACTTCAACTCAGAAAAGCTCTATGGCACAAAGGATACCGATATCGAAAAAATTATAAAGCCTTACCCGGCTCTCCTGATATTGTTCTTACAAAATACAAGATTGCTATTTTTTGTGACAGTGAATTTTTTCATGGAAAGGACTGGGAAATCTTAAAACTCCGTCTTGAAAAAGGTAAAAATCCAGATTACTGGATTAAAAAAATTGAACGTAATCGTTCCCGTGATTTTGAAACTGATAAAAAGCTCTTGTTTCTGGGTTATACAGTTATACATTTCTGGGGTCAAGATATCAAAAAACATACCGACGAATGTATTCAAGCTATTGAAGAAGCTATATGGGACAGCACCTTTTCAGATTCTTCTTTCGATTTCTCTGACGAATAGTATAAAATTTATGGCTGCATCTTTTTCGATACAGCCATAATGGTTTTAAACATATATTATCTCTTTCAGTACAATTTCTTCCGCACATGCCTTTATATTATTCATCAATCCAAAAATCCCAACTTTAAAGAAACCCAAACTTTCACACAGATATGCTGATAAATGCAGCATTGAGAGAAAGAAAAGTTTGGATTTCTTTTTGTATTTTTCTATGTTTTTAGTCCGCAGAAATCTGTCAGTGTACTGCTTTTGTTCTTCCATTTCTTAGGAACTGTTTTCTGACATTCATCTTCCAATGTAGCCAGTGCTTTTATCTTATCTTCCGTTGTGATGTCCAGATATCGCATCGTTGTTTCCAACTGTTCATGTCCCAAAAGAAAACTGATCTGTACCACATTAATTCCATCTTCCAGCCAGTGGGATGCTTTGGCATGACGAAATTGATGGGCATGGGCATCAAGAGGTACATCCGGACACTTTGCGTGTGCTGCTTCAGCACATATTTTTATCCGCTTTGCCAGTGCGGGTTCTGAGAGCTTTGTGCGTTTACCGCCTACCCGTGAATAGAATAAATATGCCTCAGAATCAGGTGGATTCTCATGGAAAGCATCCAGATATACTTTGATATAACTGACCACCTTGGGGAGAAGATATGCCGTTCTTATCTTATCCCTTTTCCCTATCAGATTTACATAAGACTTTTTACCATCAAGATGCAGATGGCGGATTTTTATGGAACGAATTTCATCCAGCCGCCCTGCTGTTGCATACAAAAGGGTCAAAAATACAAGATCCCTTGTTCCTGTTTTTGTAGACACATCCGGTACTGCGAGCATGGCAGCCACTGCATCACGTGTAAATCCGGATACTTTCTTTTTAGTACATTTCTGACGTTTTATCTTCTGTGCTTCCTGATAAAGATACAGGTATTCAATATCTTCGCTACCGAGGAATTCCAGAAACACCCGCAGGGAACCAAGCCGTACATTGCATGTTTCGGAGCTGCAGTTTCTGGATCCTTTTAACCACACAATCCATTTCTCTATCTTCTCCCGTTCAAAACAATTCCTGGAAAAATTTGCCGGTTCGACAGATTCTGTTTCAAGAAAACATATGTATAATCCAAGGGCATTCCGATAGGATTTCAGCGTATGTTCGCTGGTAGTAAGGAAATTTGGTGCATAAACGTTCAAAAACTCTGAGATATACCGTGTGATCTTAGCTGCGTCATCAGATTTCTTCATGTCCCACCTCCGGTAACAGTTCGTTGAAACTTTTTTCTGTTTTTTTCAGCAGGATATCGGCGAGAAAAGGTGTCATCGAATAATAGTATAAAGTGGATTCTATACTCCTATGTCCCATGGACTTGGAAAGATAATGCAGCTTCTGACCGAATTCAAACGTATCATCTGCCCAACGGTTGATATTCGTTGCAGCATAATGGTGTCTGAGAAAATCCAAACGTTTGGATTTTCTGCGCCACTCCCATGCAAGTATGCTGATCGATATGAAATTTTCCATCAAAGAGATTTCGGACCGGCTCGGCCATGAATCACCGGAAACAACCTGGAAAGTTTATGCTCATTTGTATCCAGGAAAAGACAGGAAGCTTGCTGACGCTCTCAATGAAGTAAGAGCCACAAATGATAATGTAGAAGATAAAAACGAATGAAACATATAACATCATATAGGAACAAAAAATCCCAAAAAATAAGACACTTTCTCCCAATTAACATCACCGTAGCATCACGGGCAAAAATAAAATCCCGGAAGCCCTTGTAAATAAAGGGCTTCTGGGATTTTGCTCATTATTCAAACTCGGCGTGTCCTTCGTTGCACTTAACTATATTAATTTAAGTCTTATGCAAATACACACCGTTTTCTACTTCAATTACATCATTTATTCTGGCTTACTGGTTTTCTGTTGCCAAAATGTTGCCACATTTTTATTATACCAAAGTTTTCAGAATTAACAATGCTCTTTTTGAACATTTTACCAGAGTGTGCAGTCTATTTTTAAATAGCCTATAAGCGTTTCGTTTTGAACAGCATTCTTTGTCCTAAATGCCATATCTCTCAAACCAATACACAAATAATCTTGCAGCTTCTCATCGCCACCATAATAATTCTCTACCAGTTTCTGTACTATTTTTTGAAATTGTTTTTCTATCTCATCTTCTCTCATGCCTTTGAACAATTCCTGCAGCCTAATACAATCCTCTTTTGTGAACTCAGAATCTAAAGGATATTTTCCCAAGAAAATATTCATCATTATAGTGCGTAGAATAATCTCGCACAAATTCTCTGCTTCCCCTTCATTTGCAATATCGTACTTTATCAAAACACGATATATCTCTTGTTTCGGGAAAGCCTGTAAAAACTTTTGTTCCAACAAAACAGATTGCAAAAAGTTCCAGATTTTATCAATCCCCTTATCACTGGAAACATCGTTCCATGTTGAATAATTTATAATAATCATTGTATCTTGAGGAGCGAACTGATAATTATAATGTTCAAAAAAATACGGTAAATCTTTTAAAAAAATATTTTGCAAACAGAAATTACCGTAATCACAAAACTCCGCAGAAATGTGATTGTATAACTCCAGACTTTTTTTAACTTTTTCCTCTACAAGATGTTTTCCAAGTAAATATATTCTTTCAACATCCAATTTTTCTCCTTGAACAGCGAATTCCGTATTTTCCTTTTCTGTCTCACAAATACAGTATAAAACTGCCTCCATTAACTGTTCTGCCTTCTCGTAGCTTATTGAAGTATGCTCATGTCCTGTATATTTTTCCGCCAGCTTTCCCACAATCGGTACTAATTCACTCATCCCGTAATCCATAGTCAACCTTTACTCCCAACACAAATTTTTCAGAGTTTCAAGATACAACTCGTAATCCCAACGCTGCACCTCATCAAATTGCTCATACTCTTGTCGTCCCTCTGTTTTTTGAAATCCTCTATAACCAGCTCGAATTGCCTGTGCAAATATGGAAAGACATGTTCCTTCCAAATATTCCAAATCACCAAAGCACACATTATCAAATTGCTCTTTCATAAAATGCAATAGCTCATCATCAGTAATTTCATCATTCATTTCATTTTTATAAAGATAAAAAATTTCTTGAAGGCGGATAATCGTATTGACATAGTTGTTTTGATCAATGTAGTCTGAATCACAGAACTCATAAATAATTTTTTGAACAATTCCCTCTCCGAATTCAATTCTTTTCTGTTCTTGCAGAGCATTCTTTCTCTCCTGCAAAATCATTTCCGCATCTTGTTCGCTTATAGAAAGTCCGAATTTTTCTGTTTTCTGATTAGTTTTCAACAAGTTCCCTAATTGATTCTGCTGCACCATAAGAATCCACTCTTTTTCCAATGTTAATCCCCCCTATCGCTTTATTAGTGATAGCAGTATAGCACCAGCTAAATGGCATTTCCAGTCTTTAAAATTCTTGATTTTTATGGTATAATATAAGTAAAGAGAGGACAATATCCTCTCTCTGCTTATACAAAATCTTTTCTTAATTATAAACACATTCTACGATTCCGTAAAGGCTTTTATCTTTCCCATTGAGTTCTTCTTTGTGCCTGCCTTTTCATCTTATCTATTGTTTCCGCTTCTTTCCCTTGCTGAATAATTTTATTTACCTTTTCTTTTCCCATAACTCGATATAAATATTGAACATCCTTTAGTTTTTCTTTCATTTCAATATTTTCGTCCCTAAGTTTTTCTACATATTGAGAAAGCGCATTAACCTTGTTCCATGCTCGTTCACATGACCTTTGCAAATCATTATAATTTCTGGAAATATCCAAGTACGCCCGATACACAGACCGCAGAACCGTTATGATTTTTTCAATCAGTGGCTTTGCCTTTTTCTCTCTATAAGTCTTTCCGCTTTCCAATGTTCCGGCTTCTGGCAGCACTTCCTCTGGATCATACGAATACTTAACTGCAAATCGCTCCATATCCTTTACCATAGGAGCAATCTCCACCAGTTTTTTCTCATATCTTGCCGCTTCTTTCTTAGCCACTTCTGCTTTTTTATCTGCTTCCTCACGAATTTTCTGTGCGGAGTGAATCTCCTGTTCAAGATTTTCCAATTCTCCCAACCACTTTTCACTGGTTTCCAGTATGGCAACATTATGTTCTTCCAGACTTTCTTTTTTCGCTTCCAACTCCGCAACTTCCTTTGCCCGTTCCTTTTTCTTAAAGTCCAAAACTGATAAATGCTTTTCATGTGTGCCTTTCTGTTCCCATTCAATCCCACGTTCCAACATAATCTCCGCAAGCTGTTTTTTCTCATGCTGTACCCATTGATTTAATTCTGTTTCGCTTCTGGTGCCTCCTTTAAACCCAAGAGCCGATAATGCCTGTTTCAAAGAAACTCTTGTATCGAGTCCTCTTTTGCTTCCTGTCGTATATGGTACAAAATCAATATGTAGATGCGGTGTCGCTTCATCCATGTGCAAGTACGCAGAAAATACCCGTAGCGTAGGATTCCGTCTTTGAAAATCACGCATATATTCATCAAGCACCTTTGCAGCAAGCTGTCCGTTTTCTGTTGTCGCTCCCATATTGTCTTTATCTCCGATTTGCAGAATGATTTCATGGAACGGTTTCTCCTGTTTGCCGAAACAAATTTTATCATAATAATCATCAATCTTACGGTCACTTCTGGTCTGCTTCTCGTTGTATCGAACAAGAGCTTCATCAAACAATTCGTGATACACGTCTTTGACATCTTCGTTACAGTATTCTACATTCAGATAACTTCTTTCCGAATCTATATTTTTTGCATGGAATTTTCTGCTGTTATGATTAACAGAACCTTTTCCTGTCATAAAACTAATTGTTCGCTTCAATCTTTATCCCTTCTCCCTGTTTAGGGGTAATCAGTGCCGGATACGGCACATAGCTTTGTTACTTTCGTCGAAAGTAACGCAAAAGCACTTTTGACAGCCGTTCCGTCCATCAAAAGCTGCCATTGCGCCCTGCCGGGAGCTTTTCTGTCCTACGGACGGGCGGCTTTCAGCCGCTTTGCTTCTGCCACCATAGCTTTTCGGATAGCTGAAAGCATATTTTCTATCGTATATTCATCCCATCCGGCAAGCCATATCAGTATCCGCTGTTCATCATCTGTCAGCTCTACCTCTCCGAAAATTTCATTGAGGTCAGCAATCCTCCTGGCTTCACTTTCGTAAAAATACTTATTCACGTTCCGAGTTCCCCATTCCGGCTGAATTATCATCCAATCACACCTTTCTCTTTGTCTGCTATCACAGGGGTGTGACACGCCCCTGTCTATTCTCATCAAGAAACACTACCAGCGGAAACTGTCCAGCACTCCACGTCTATCCAGATATTCCTGTCTGGCTTTTTCCCGTTCCTCCTGTGTTGGAGCAGTCTTAAATTTCCCATATAGTTCATGCTGCACCAAAGAATCCAGTTTCTTCTCTAATCCCTGCCGGATTTCATCCAAACAAGTATCATCCTCCACCAGATAGTGACGGATCAGCAACATAAACAATTCATAAGGAATCTGTACATTCTTCATCTTCTCTCCCTTTCTGCGTCGGTTTGCGTCGATAGCGTCGATATTTTCCACACCAGCCTGCTATCAAAAATACCGTCGCAACCGACGCATATCGTCGCTTTTATTCTTTTACTTCAAGGCGTTTCAGAATGATTTTTCTTTCATGCCCCCGCTTATTATCATAGAAAATCCCATAGTCATTGAGCAGCTGGCTATTGACAGTATTCAGCCTTCTGGAAAGCACATTCGCCTGTATCTGTATATCCGGCAGTTGCTTTACAAGTTCTGTCGCTGTTCCCTCCCACGCCTGTCTGTCCTCTGTCAGAAACACATTGATTGCTTCTAAAAGAGGGTTCGGTGGCTGTTTCCACAACTCTGTTTCTGCTTTCTTGAATTTCCATACACAACGCTCCCTGTCAAATTCTATAGTCAGTTCCTGATCCGGCTGGTCACGCCCCACAATGTCCATCACTGCTTCATTGTCTGTCCGTTTCTTTTTGTGCATGATAAACGCCCCATCTGCCGCACCCAACAGTCCGTTTGTGCCGGAAATCATATCGAAGCTGTCCTCCGATTCCAGCTTGCGTGTATGATGAACCACCAGCAGGCAGATACCATATTTATCGCTGAATGATTTCAGCTTTGTCACAATCTCATAATCACTAGAATAGCTGTATCTGTCCCCGCCAACTTCACGCACTTTCTGGAGCGTATCAATAATAATCAGCCTTGCGTCCTTACGCTCTTTCAAAAATCCTTCTAATTGCCTGTCTAATCCCTCATTCAAGGTCTTTGCCTGTGTTGCAAAATACAGATTATCTGCACACTCTATACCAAACATACCAGACAGTCGGCGTTGAAGTCTTGCATAATCATCTTCCAATGCCAGATACAGCACCGTTCCTTTCCGCACCGGATAATCCCACAACGGAATCCCCATTGCCACATGATAGGCAAGTTGTGCCATGAAGAATGATTTTCCTACCTTTGGCGCACCTACAAAGAGATATGTGCCGCCATAGAGAAAACCGTCTACAATCGGTACTCTCGGCACAAAAACAGTGTCATACAATTCTGGCATGGACATGGTATGCAGTCCGTCATTCCCGGATTTCTCTGGGTTTTTGGTGGCTTGCTGATTGATTTGTTCCTGTGAATTTGCTATAATTTCATTGTGTTTTTTTACATTCGGCTGCCCCCCATCTACGCCAACAGATGATACGGGAGCAGTCGTTTTCATTTTTTCCATCATTCATCTTCTCCTTTCAATCCCTCTAACGTAATTGCAATTACCTGCAACGTATAGAGCAGTTCATCATTATCCGGGCTTACTGTTTCCAGCCGCTTTAATTCCTCATGAATAGCTGCCATCTGATTTTTTAATGCCTTATAAACTCTCGGATTTCCCTGTACAACCACGTCCCTGCACGTCAGTCGTCTTATGATATATTCCTGCTTTGTCAAACCAGACAATGCTACCAAATCATTAAGCAGCTTCGCTTCTTCATCCGATACCCGAAATGCTACGGTATGATTTCTCCAACGCCCTTTATAATCAAGACTTCTTTCCATTGCTGTTCTCCTTTTCCATTCGCTCCATTTCCAGCTTTTCTGCCATTTCTGTCTGAACAGTTGGAAATAAATGTGCATACCTGTAAGTGATTTTTTCTGCTTCGTGTCCTACCCGTTCACCAATCGCCAGCACTGAAAATCCCATATTTATCAGCAGCGATACATGGCTATGCCGAATATCATGCACCCGAATCTTTTTCACTCCCGCCTGTTTTGCACCTCGCTCCATCTCATGGTTGAGATAAGATTTTGTAACCGTAAACAGCCGTTCATCTGGCTTGATGTCATAGAACATTTTGATATACTCCTGCATTTCTTCGCAGAGAAACGGGGGCATTTTTACGGTACGGTTGCTTTTCGCTGTTTTAGGGCTTGTAATAATATCACGCCCTTTGGAACGGTGGTACGTCTTGCTGATCGTGACCGTCTGCTTCTGGAAATCAAAATCAGCAGCAGTAAGAGCCAACAGCTCACCGGAACGGATACCGCACCAGTAAAGCATTTCAAAAGCATAAAAGGAACGTGGCTTATCCATCATGGCTTCTGAAAATTTCAGATATTCCTCTTTTGTCCAGAAGTCCATCTCCTTTGGAATTTCATTTCCCATTGTGCCAGCCCGTCTTGCCGGATTGTAAGGCAGATTATAAAAGTTTACAGCATGGTTAAAAATTGCTGTAAGCTGTGCGTGTATTGTCTTCAGATAATCTGCTGAATAGGGCTTACCTTTCTCATCCTGATACGCCATGAGTTCATTCTGCCATGCAATAATGTCTTTTGCTTCAATCTCTGCAATCTTCCGGTTTCCAAAATAAGGTAAAATCTTTGTGCGTATTACATGGCTTTTAGATTCCCATGTACTTTCCTTGACACGCTGCTTTTTATCTGCTTCATAAAGTTCAAAAAAGCTGGCAAATGTCATATCCAGTTTGGAGTTCTGTTTCAGCATAACCTCATGTTCCCAGGCTTGTGCTTCTCTTTTTGTTGCAAACCCACGTTTCTGTGTCTGTTTCCGTTCCCCTTTCCAATTCGTGAAACGATAAATTACCCTCCACGTTCCCGTAGCATTGTCTTTATATACAGCCATTTCCATCATCTCCTTCCAACTTAATCACTGTAACAGACCTTCTTATGAAAGAAAGTAGTATTTACACGCCCCGCTACTGTCATATACCCTTGTTTCTGCAATTCTGTGTTCAATTCCCTTACAACCTGATAGGCTTTGGACTTTGATACCCTTAATTCTGTTGCCACTTCTTCCACCGTCATAAATGATTTTTCTGCCATCTATATCCTCTCCTTTCCCTAAAATTCCTGCCGTTCTCTCCTTCCCGTTCTGACAGGCAACCCTTTTCGGCGCTGTGCCAGTCCCTCTACATAAGGGACGCTCGCTTCTTTTTTAAAGGTCATGGCGTTTGTTCGGTTTGGACGGTCATTCAATTTTTAACTCTTTTTGTTTAAGTTATGTTTTCATGATACTAAATAAATTCCGTTAAGTCAAGTGGTTTGCAGAAAAATCTTAACTTTTTTTATTTAAGTTCCGCTTGCTATTCCTATTTCATCATGTTATACTAACTTCAACAGAAATGTTTAGTATCGGAGGTTTTATTATGGCAATCGGCAAAAGAATCCGCTTTTTCCGCAACCGGAAAGGCATGACACAGAAACAGTTAGGCGAACTCCTCGGTTTTCTAGGAAAGACCTCTGATGTCCGTATGGCACAATACGAATCAGAATCCAGAACACCGAAACAAGACCTTGTAAAAGAAATGGCACATCTCCTCGATGTAAGTCCTCGTGCAATCACTGTGCCGGAAATAGACAGTTATATCGGACTTATGCACACGCTTTTTGCGTTGGAAGATATGTATGGCTTAAAAATCGGAGAGATTGACGGAGAAGTGTGTCTGTGGTTAGATAAATCTGCCGGAACAACCTACACCACTATGTTTGATATGTTCCATGCATGGCAGGAACAGGCTGCCCGTCTGGAACAAGGCGAGATAACCGAAGAAGAATACGACCAGTGGCGGTACAAATATCCCGAATTAGACACCTCAAAACAATGGAGAAAGGTCATTCCCTCACAAGAACTCAGCGACCTTATCTTACAGGACTTGAAACCCGAATCCGACTAATTTTCAACCTCGAAACGCACAAAAACCTTACCGACTTTCAGCTTTATTTCTGAAAATCAGTAAGGTTTTCTGTTATTGAAGTACTCTATTATTCAGTGAGTGATACTCTAAATGTTGCCAAATCGTTGCCAACACTTAAACAATTTTGCTTGCAACCCTCATAAATAAAGGTTTTTCCAAGTCCATTTCATCACTCAAACTCGATCGTTCCCGGTGGCTTACTGGTCAGATCATAGAATACGCGATTAACTCCTCTAACCTCATTAATGATACGGTTCATTACCTTATTCAGCACTGCATATGGAATCTCTGCGGACTCTGCTGTCATGAAGTCGATAGTCTTGACTGCACGAAGTGCAACTGCATAATCATAAGTTCTGAAGTCGCCCATAACCCCTACACTTCGCATGTTGGTAAGCGCTGCGAAGTACTGGTTCGGCATCCAGGATGGTTCTTCTCCATGTTCTTTCTTGTAGTCGGCGGCTGCTTTGTCGACTTCTTCACGATAGATGAAATCTGCATCCTGTACGATGCGTACTTTTTCTTCGGTCACTTCTCCGATAATACGGATACCAAGTCCCGGTCCCGGGAATGGCTGACGGAATACCAGTCTTTCCGGAATTCCAAGCTCCAGACCGGCTTTACGGACTTCATCTTTGAAAAGATCACGAAGTGGCTCAATGATTTCTTTGAAATCTACGAAATCCGGAAGACCACCTACGTTGTGATGGGATTTGATCACTGCAGATTCTCCGCCAAGACCACTCTCTACAACGTCAGGATAAATAGTTCCCTGTGCAAGGAAATCCACTGCTCCAATCTTCTTTGCCTCTTCTTCGAAAATTCGGATGAATTCTTCACCGATGATCTTACGTTTTGCTTCCGGCTCTGTTACACCGGCAAGTTTATCATAGTATCTCTGCTGCGCATTGACACGGATGAAATTCAAATCGAACTGTCCGTTTGGTCCGAATACGCCTTCCACTTCATCACCTTCGTCTTTGCGGAGAAGGCCATGATCTACAAATACGCAGGTAAGCTGCTTTCCGATTGCTCTGGAAAGGAGACCTGCTGCAACAGAAGAATCAACTCCACCGGACAGGGCAAGAAGTACTTTGCCATCGCCAACTTTTTCGCGGATTTCCTTAATCGTATGCTCAACAAAAGCATCCATCTTCCAGTCACCGGCACATCCACATACACCCAGTACGAAGTTGGACAGCATTGTCTTTCCTTCTACAGAATGAAGTACTTCCGGATGGAACTGAATTGCATACAGTTTCTTTTCTGCGTTTTCTGCTGTTGCTACCGGGCAGTCTGCTGTATGTGCAGAGATTTCAAATCCAGGTGCCGCTTTGGAAATGTAATCTGTATGGCTCATCCAAACGATTGTTTTTTCTGATACGTTTTTGAAAATTCTGGAGTCTTTTTTGTCAACCAGCAGTTCTGTCTTACCATATTCGCTGACATCTGCTTTTTCAACTTTACCGCCAAGGACATGCATCATAAGCTGAGCGCCGTAGCAAAGTCCAAGAACCGGAACACCAAGTTCAAACAGCTCCTTCTGATAAGTCGGTGAATCTGCTTCGTAGCAGCTGTTCGGGCCGCCGGTAAGGATAATTCCCTTAGGATTCATCGCTTTAATCTTCTCAAGATCGGTCTTGTATGAATAGATTTCGCAATATACGTTACATTCTCTGACACGTCTTGCAACCAGCTGATTGTACTGACCGCCAAAATCAATAACAATAACTAACTCTTTTTTCAAGGCTTTCCTCCTGTTTTCCCTATAAATTCGTTACTGTTCACTTCGTGCACAGTAACAGAACTTTCTTTAGAATCTTTTTTCATTATAAATGAGTAGGAGGACTTTTACAACGGCTAATTTCTTTTTATTTTTGTGTCTCTGTATTTTCCAGCTACTTTTCTGCTTCTTTAATAAAATTTATTTCTTCTTTAGAAATCCCTCACGTTTTCTTCAATTTCTCATCACAGTTTCATCACAGATTCCCTGTATATTAATAAGCAAATAAAGCAAATGCTTTTTTACATATATTTTCTTTTTCATACTCGCCGGGCCTGACAGCCCGGCCCTCCTTCTTTTTATGGATTCTTTTTATTTACTCATTACCAGAGATAGTTTTTCCCTTCCTGGTACAAAGTTTCCATTGCAAAGCGAACACAAGGAAGTTCCGTCATAGGATCTTCAATCCCAACCGAGAGCCGATATCCCTTTTCCAGAAGACTATTCAGTCTTTCCGTTTCCAGTGCAGTCAATGTAGTCGCTTTTTCTCCCGGAAACAGCGAAGATATTTTTATTGAGATCCTGCTCTTTTCAACAAGTTTGCCGGATTCATCTTCAATATACACATACACCGGCCATTCCTTGTACATCGGCGCCACTCCTGAGTTTTCCCATGTCAGCTTCAATCTGCTGCCTTTAGCGGTATTCTTCAGTTCTGCCATTGAAATCCACAGCCGATATCCCATATTTTTCAAAACTTCTTTATATCCATCCACATAGTTTTCATCCGGAATCTTTGGTCCCAGAAAAGTAGTATGTGCTTCCCGGATCATTTCTACAGTCCCGGACAGATTTGTATCCAGCATTTCTTCCATTGAAAGAGAACTCGTGAATTCTCCTCCGGAAGGTGCTGTTTTCCAGAAATCCTTCATTGGAACAATTACATTCTTTTCGCCTGTCTGATCATATTTACCGCCATTATTGATCCAATCAAACCAGCTCTGTGTGGCCTCCGGCTGTCCGGTCATGTCGTTGTACAGTCCAAATCCATACTTTTCTGCTGCTGCAAAAGGTCTGCGCATAAGAATCATTGCATCAGGAAATGCTTCTGTCCATGGAAGAATGTATTTTTCTCTTACCGCTTCCCTTGGGATTCTCTGGATCCCCTCACTGTAGTTCACATGCCATTCTCCCCAGTGGCCAAGACTTCCAAGTTCAACATAGCTGATCAGACCATCCTGTCCAAAATGCTCTCCGATCGCTCTGACTGCCTTTTTATGACAGGAAATGATCGTCGGATTATTATAATCCGGTGCAAAACCTTTGCCATACTCTCCGTCATACCATTTGCCGGCCTTTCCACTCTTCTCATACAGCCATTCCGGGATATCCATATGTTCTTCATCACTCGGAATATCACAGACAAATCTGAATACCAGATGCTTTCCCTCTTTTCGCCATCTCGAAATCTGATTTTCTTCGTCAATTGACGCCCAGTTGTAAACGCCTTCTTCCGGTTCCAGCTCCGCCCATGTGATATCCATATACAAAAGTGAAATGTCTTCCGAAACCTCGTTATACCATGCACTTGGGACATATCCCATAAGCGGATTTCCAAAAGCCGCCTGACTTTCTTTATATTGTTTTATTGTTTTTCTTCTGCTTAGCCAGAACATTTCCACTCCTGCTGCCAATACGATTGTCAGAATTAAGATCAGACAACGTATCACTCTTTTTTTAGCCATGATATTCCCCATTATACTGGATCAATGTCACATCATCTACATGCTCGATCGCACGGATTTTTTCCATAAAGTCCATATCCGTCTGTTTACAGAAGATCTCTACTGCCATTTCCGTTTTTTCTTTACGCATAGTTTTAGACTTTATAAAATATTTTCGTTTTCCAAAGCATCGGATAACCTCATCTCCTGCTTCATCTCCACTGTAATGGATAACTGCAATATAAATTCTCCCTCTCTGCTGTCTGCTGTAAAACAGTATTATCATAAGGATCATAATTGCTGCCGCAATAAGCGCCAGCACATACATTCCGGCTCCTGCCGTGATTCCTGTGGTGATCGCCCAAAACAGATACAAAAGATCCATAGGATCTTTTACTGCTGTACGAAAACGGACAATGGAAAGCGCACCAACCATACCAAGTGAAATTACAACATTGGTGCTGATCGCCAGCGTTACCATACAAGTCAGAACAGTCATTCCTACCAGAGTCACTGCAAAAGTTCTTGAATAAATAACGCCTGTATAAAATCTTCTGTATACCAGAAAAATAAGAATTCCCAACGCCAGTGCTGCAGCCAGAGCGACCAGAATACTCGAAATATTATATTGATCAAATACACCTGATTCCAGCACTGACTTTTTTATCATGTCTTTTACACTCATAATATCTCCCTTTCCTGTGTTTCATACCAGTATTCAAACCCATTCATATATCTTGTTTTCTCATAACAGAGTACATATTTTGAAACTGCCGTAAATTCAGCTGCATGAGGCGGCAGAATATCTCTGACAATCTGAGGAAGCATCTCTGTAAATTTCACTTCCATAACAAGTTTACCGGGTTCCAGCACTGGAAGCGTCGGCAAAGTCGGATCAAAAATATCAAAACTTCCAATTGCTGCTCTCACATCTCTGTCAAATGTAACTCTGACAGTCCCCTCATCCATGATCCAGGGTTCTCTGTCATAATCCACGATCGTACGCGGACGCATCATATTGCTCACACACTCTACATAAAACTCTCTGCATAGAGGATACTGGCTTTTCAGAAGAAATTCATAATCCCCAGCCAGAATCTTCTCTACTTCTTCACAAGTCAGAGGTGCGCTTTCTTTAAAGATATAGCTTCCATGCTTTTTCTTTCTCTCCAGTTTTATGGATCTGTCACTATAATTATAGATTCGGATACGATATTTTTTTCGCATCAGAATTCCAGCTTCTTTTTCCTCATACGCACTGTTCCAGTAATCATCAAAATAAAGGCTTCGGATCATATATCCCCCTTCATCTGCATGGGGATCCAGATGAAGAAACGGTGACATACGCAGACGAAGAAGTTCTTTTTCTCCCTCGCTGATCAAATATTTCCACTCATTTCGAAATAACTCTTTCTTACTTTTCATCATAAGTGTCTTCCTCGACCCGATTATCTTCTGTGACATAAAAGCATTTCATTCCATAATTCTTACCGGAATCTGTTACATAATAATCAAAGGCATCCTGTGTATATCCGGATTTATTGCCTGCACGCACCCTGACAAAGTACTGTCCGGCTTCTGGTACATCCATCGCCATTTCCGGAAGCGGCTGATTCTCTGATCTGTAAATAACATCCTGAAACAGATAATCTCTTGCAACTTCAACGGTATATGTAATATCCTCTGCATCAAAATCATAAGAAACATCCCAGACCAGCTTCAGTTTATTATTCTCTATAACCGGTACTCCAATATAAAATGGCATCGGCTTTTCCAGGCTTTCCAGATACAGTTGATAATTTTTTTCCACCTCTCCGGGAATTGCAGCTGCCACCTGCTCATACTGTTCCTCCGTCAAAGGCTCATTCATCTGATCCGGCATGGAATACGCATAGGGTTTTACAACGCTCTTGTAACTCTCAATCATCGTAGTGAGCCTGTCCTCTGTAAGATAATTTTCCTTCAGATCCAGGATCGCATCATTTAATTTATCTCGGAATGTCTGTGATTTCAGGCATCTCTGAAATAAGACATTTCCCCAGTAATTACTGATTCCGGATTCCCAGCCGCCCTGATCTGAAAATTGCCGTATTTTATATTCTGTTCTCATAAAAGAACCATCATTATCCCAGCTGATAAAATACCATGTATCGGAATTAAGCGGACTGTAAATATAAGAATTTCTATTTTGTGTATCCACATTTCCGGTCAGGATCTGATATGCCATCCAATAGGTAATATTTTCCATATCAAAGTACTGGTTCAGGATCTCATCAATCGGTATCGAGTAATCATTGACTGTATCCAGCATCTCTATCAGTTTACTGTGATCAGAATTTCCTTTTATTTCCAGATATTCTTCAAACTTTTTCTGGTCGTAATCCGCATCATCTTCTTTTTTGATCACGTCCTCATAGCGATAGAATTCAAAAGAATTAATTTTGTACAGCTGTCCATTCGAGTCCAGGCCATGAGCCTTCATTCCTGTTTTATTCAGCTGCTCTACCTGCGTATATAATCCATAATCTGCAAAGCTGTCACTCGTTCCATCTGTATTGTCCTTCACATACAAATGTACAAACTGTGTTCGGAGCGAAAGCATCTGCGGAATTTTCTTCATCAGATCATAGGCCAGTTTATTTCGGAAACGCATTCCTTCGCCCATATGTTTATTCAGATTGATCGTTCTCTGTCCACGCCAGGTTCCCTTGTTTTTTTTCAGCTCGATTTTGTAATTCTTCTGTGCATATTCGCTGGATGTCTGTCCCCGGACCTGCACTGTGGCATTTGGAGCAGTCTCTCCATAACCGACCGCTCCCTGCTGTGGACCATCTTCATCCCCGACCTGCAGAAGAGCCGCAGCCTGATAACGTTCCACTCCCATAGTATCATAGTCATATACCGAATAATTGTTGATTTCCTTCCAGGAATGATCTGTATTCTCCGATACATTTCCTCTCGAAACAGTCAGATACATTGTCACCACACTGGTCTCATCATCATTTTCGTATAAAGTATCTTTATCTCTCAGATGTACTTCATTGATGTCCTGTTTCGCAGCTTTTTTTATTTCTGTATCTTCATCTGTCAGATTCGCTGTTTCACCTGCCTGACTTTCGCTGCTTTTTTCTCTGTCCATAACACATCCGCTGCACATCGAAATGACCAGGGATACTGCCAGCAATCCTGCTGCTTTTTTATATTTTCTCAAGCTCCTGTCTCCCTTCTAGTTTTTTATCAAGAAAATATCCAAGTTCTGTGAATATACCTGTTTTTTCCTCCTGAACCACCGGCTGTACACTCAGGATGTAATACGGAAGCCTTTTTGTATAGTAATCCAGTCTCAAAACTGAGAACAGAAAAAACGCCACACATCCAGCCAGAAAACCAAAACCATAATATACCTGTGGGAAAAACAGGGATATTATCGTAAATACAGAAGTTCCTGCCGCAAAAATCCCGGAAGACCACAATGCGCCTTTGTAATCTGTAAAATATAACAGGAGAAGCAGCATTGTATTTGCTACCGCATAAAGGCCATATCCCACACAAAGTGTCCGGAAATATCCTTCCATCAGATCGTTGAAACCAAGCGGCAGATACTCCAGAAGGATACCTCCCACCGAAATCACCAACGCCGTAGTCAGCAGCTGTTTCAGTGCCGTATATTTTAGTTCCATATTTAAGACTTTTCGCATCTCTTTTCCGGCCTGTTTAATATCTCCTATTGCACCCTTATCGTTAAACAGACTGTAATAATTTCGATATTTCGGATAGAAATTCACCTCTACTGAAACCACAAAATTTACAGTTGTAACTAATATAGTAAGAAAAGCGATCAACGCCGGAACGTCATGGTACGGCGCCCCGACAAAAAGCCCCTGTACTTTTACCTGCAGTGGTCCCATCCACATGATCACCAGATGCGCAAATAATCCGATATTGATAAAAAGACCCGTAAATGCCAATGGCAAAAACTGATCCACCCATCTCAGAAAGAAAAAAGCGCTTACATTTCCCGACGGAAAATACTGATACAGAAGTGCCACATCCCACACCATCATTACACCATAACCGACAAAAACAGCAATCAGCAATGCCTCAACATGTGGAATCCCTGTCATAAGGAGAATCCACCCTGTCAGAAATGTCACCACGATCGCTGCGATAAAAGCCAAGAGAATTCCTCTGTAATCTTTGATCGCAGTAAGATAGCTCATCGCATTCCAGGTAATGATCAGCTCTCCAAAAAATCCAAAGCAGAGAAATCCATCCAGTAGTCCGGCTCCTGAAAATATGAGAAAGACTCCGTAAAGAATACCTCCCACAATCAGCATAAGCCCTGAAGAGCCCCAGAACGAAGGCAGTACTGCCTCATAATTTTCTTCATACAACTGATCTGCAATAAATCTGGTGACCACCATAGAAAGAAAACTTGTGACGGTCAGGGATGCCAGCAGAGTATATGTGATCATACATACCAGAAGCTCTCTGCTGTGTCTTGAACTGCCTGTGATATCACACAAAAACATAACTCCAAGAAGAAGCACAACTCCCAGGAGCATTGGTCCGGTACATACAACTCCGGCATATCCGTAAGCCCGAAATGCCGCAAACAGTCCACGCCTGTTGAAAAGTTTTTTCAGCTCAAATCCTATTCCAGCCATTTTTCTCTTCAACCTCCCTGTATACTTTACAATAATTCTCCATCATGTCTTCATGTTTGTAATAAGTTTTCACTCTGTTCTGCGCATTTTCTCCCATTCTTCTTCGTCTTGGCTCCGACACACACAGCTTTTCCATTGCATCCGCTAGGCCCTCACGATACATAGGTGCCACATAATATCCGGCCCGCCCAAAAGAGTCCCCCTCGCTGCCTTCAAGAAGTTCTCTGCAGCATCCGACATCCGTTGTCACACACGGACGTCTTGCGGCAAAAGATTCCAGAACCGATAGTGGCTGTCCTTCTGAAATGCTTGTAAGTATCGTAAAATCCAGCTTTTCCATATATTTGACAATATCTACACGCCCTGTAAAAATTATATTTTTTATTTTCAGCTGGTCAACCAGCGCATAGCATTCCTCTGCATATTCTTCATCATCCACGCCTCCCATGATATGCAGGCGCACATTCTGTAACCGCGCTGACAACTCAAAAAATGCATATATCATCGTTTTGATATCTTTGATCGGCGCCAGTCTTACTACCGCGCCAATATCAATCCAGCCATCTGGCTCTTTCAGCGGAATCCCTGACAGTCGGTCATAGTCTATTCCGTTAGATATCACTCTGCATTTATCTTTATCACAACCCATGCTTACCTGCGTATGCATAGCGTTGGTAAAAAGACTGGTCACGCGAAATGCTCTCTGATATATCATATCTGACAGCATATAGAAAAAAGAAATCCACTGTTTCTTAAAAGATGGCACCACCCATTTAGCACGGATGATCTCTTCTTCTCTTTCACGTGTATAAATCCCATGCTCTGTAAGAAGCACGTCTTTTTTGTTCACATAACCTCCCAGACAGGCAAGAAGACCTCCATAACCGGTGCAGATTGCATGGTATACATCTGCCTTCGGCACCTCTGTCCCCATCAGATACAGCACCGGGAGCAGCATTGAACGCATGGTATGAAAAGCATCTGCAAATGCGATATACGGGTAGTGTTCTTCGCAGCATTCTATAAGGATCTGCAGAAATTCCTCACTCTTCAGAAATGACATTGGGTTCATATGTTTATCATGATACAGCCGGAACAAAACTTCCCAGTCCGGTCTCCCACAAAGCATCAATTCTCTGAGAGACTGTGTTTCTTCGTCAGAAAATGAATGTCTTAACCTGCCGGTATCCTTCATCCTCAGCGCATCATCCAGAAAAACCTCATGTACTTCCGTAACATTTTCCGGAAACTCATAAACAAACTTTCCTCTGTTTTCTGCCTTTGCACCAATCACCCACAATACAAATTCATGTTCTTTCATTTTATTGATATACTGGTGCATCCAGGTGGAAACCCCACCAAACACATAGGGATAACATCCCTCCAAAATCAGACAGATCTTCACTGTTTTCTCCTCAATTTCGCTCAATCACCACTTCGCTCTCCTGCGCATGCAGAAGATAAAGATTTCCGGTAACATTTGTAAGTTCGCCGCCTGTAACCTGTCCCGGTGTACCATCGTTGATTCTGACCATCAGATAGGCTTCATCATAGAAATTTCCAAGATGAATTCTGATCTCCTGATCTGTGATCTCTTTGTCTACGGTCAGGGCACCATAGCGCTGAACAGCTCCTGCCAGCTCCGAACCTGTAAGATTTCGGAGTGACGGTGCTGATTCATTCATCCAGGTCATATATTCATCCAGTCTTGCTCTTAGTTTTTCCCATCCCAGTGCAGCTCCACGATCTTCATCCAGAAGATCATCCGGGTGCATAAAGTGACTGTTTACAAAATGCATATTCAGTTCTGAAAGTGCTGCCATCTGCATATAATCATCAATGATCGCACCGGATATGATTCTGGGCTGTTCAACAATTCCATCATCCGCCGTCTCAAACTCCTGTACATATGCGTATTCACCAGGGAAATAGTTACTTGCTATTGTTCGGATCTCCGGAAATTTTTCAGCCAGCATTTTTCTGCCTTCTTCTGAGAGTACATTTGAAGGTGGTACATACACCGACAGCTCTGTTCCGGGAAACATCTCTTTTCCAAAACGAATCAGTTCACCAAGTGCATCCTGCATTGCTTTCATACTTATCCACGTCTTATATGGAAGAACATCTCCATAATCCACATTTGACAGACTTAATGGCTGGTGGTTATACCCATGGTAGCCCAGTTCTCCACCCTGATGCAGGATCATATTTCCAAAGTACTGAAATCTCTGCGTATCTGTCTGTTTTACGATTTCTCCATCTGTCTCATCTTCATAGTTTTCGATCATCACACCCGTATATCTGACGCCATGCTCTGCTGCAAGTGACATCATATCCGGCCACCAGATATTGGAATAAAAATCTGCAATATTAGTGTTATAATCACGTCTGACATAGGTACCATCTCCTCCCGGTACCGGGGAAGGAAAATCATCCAGATAAAACACAGAGCCATTGATCACAGGATAAACTCCCGCATCCGTAAGTAGACTATAAGAAGCAGCATAAAAGCCTCTGACCGCTTTTTCATATAATCCAAAATTATCAACTACAAATCTGCCTTTGCCATAATCCTCTTCCCAGATTACTGGTGTTCCACTCTGATCTCCAACTCTGGCATAAACCCTTGCGGTTTCCGCAAGTTCCACTTCCCATGCGGAGTCATATGGATCCATGATCGTATAAGCCTGTCCGCCACCGATCAGAAACTCCTTATCAAAGTAGATGCTATCCACTTCTGTATTCTCATAACCTGATGAGATAATTCCAAGCTTTTGCTCTATCAGAGACACATATGTATTCTTCTGCAGTGTCAGCGCAAACATTGCACTTCCACCATCTTCTACCCATTCACAGATATCCAGAACCTTCTCTTTTAACGGATCAAGATCACTGAGCAGAAGCACAACTGTCTCATAGGCGTCCAGATCGGGAATTGTATCCTTTTGTATATCAATCACATCAGTTCCAACACGCATATCCATAAAAATACGCTGAAACTCTATCCAGGCTTGTTCACTCTCTTTCTGGCTGCTGTCACGCAAAACCAGACATGTCTTTTTTAATGAATCTGCCGCCTCTTTTTCTGTTATGATTTTATCCTTATCTATATAAGAAATCTGTCTCTTTTTTTCCTGGTATTGAACCCCAGATCTTTCTGCAAAAAGCGCAGCCGCGATCAGTATAAAACAGCCCAGGATCATCAAAATCCCCTTAAACTGAAAATTTCTGATCTTCTTTATGAATCTAACCAAAAAGCCAGAACCTCCTTACTCTTTGAAGACAAATAAATATGCTCCTCTTTCATCTGTTTCAGAGCTGCCTGAATTGCCCTGCCATTTTTCTGCTCTGCAAATAACTGGATTTTTCTCACCCAGTATTCTTCTCTTCTGTGCCATTTTTTATCTATAACATCCAGAATCTGCTGAGCTCCTGAGTAATCTTTAAGCTTCATTAAATTGTCTGCCAGACACAAACAGCTGTGGAAATTCATATCTGTTTTGATCTTCTTCTGAAGAAGCTGTGTGTACTGATTTCTCTGCATATGTTCCACCTGTTTTTCAAGCAATCCCTGCTGCAGATATTCTTCCATAAAATCACAATACTCATCCAGTACAACCGGATCCTCCGGTGCAGCTGCATACGTGCGTTCAAAAGTCTGCAGTTTGCTGTCATAATCCTTAGACAGTTCTACCATGGCAGTGATCGCATAATGAACAACCTCCACATCCTCATTCATCCGAGCCTTCTCCAGAAGTTCGATATATTTTGAAGGATCATCATTCAGAATATCCATGATCAGCTTTCTGCGTTTTTCCGGATCATTGATCAGAAGTGCTTCCTCCAGGGGAACAATATCATGATCATTTTCTTCCCTTAACCTGAAGTTATTTTTGTATATCTCTTCATTGACCTGAAGCTTTTCTATACCTATTTTTCTGCTGTTTTCAGCTTTGCTAAAAACCTGAAGATGGAGGATCAACATGCTTAAAGCTCCCCATACAGGTACAAAAATCACAGGTATTATCAGGTATTTTTTTACTTTAAGCATACCACTTCTGATTCCTGCCCATATAAGAATACAAACCGTCAGATGCAGGATGAGCAGCACGATTCCACTTACTGTCCGGATCATTTGTTTTCTCCTGTTCTGTTATTGCCTGTAAGCTCTTCGTCTATCTGTCTGCACACAAGCCCGGCCTGCTTCAGCCTTGCAAGGATGATCGGAAGAGCTTCTTTATCCGTCTGAACCAGCATCAGATATAATTCCTTGCTTTCCGAGATTCCCCAGACATCATTTTCTCTCACCTTGGAGCGCAGAATCTCATCTGCTTCCTTCAGTGACATTTCCGAATATTCAACTTTCAGCAATACGTAAGATGCCAGCTTCTGTTCCCGCATATCATGCTGTACTTTCAACCGCTCTTCAAAATATTCTGTTTTTAATATATGCGTTCCTTTCACATACTGTCGATATTCCACTGCTTTCTGATATTCCAATGCACGCAGAAGAGACGTTTCCACCAGGCCGGAAAGAATCTTGAAAAGATTCAGGAAATACAATGACATCTGCTCGCGACTGACCTGCTGAATACAGATCAGCATTACGAGCTCTCCGTTTTTCCGGACTCCCGCCATATACATAGGATATTTTTCCAGGAATTCCCGGTTTGCCCACACATTTCCATTTTCCAGTTCTTCCATTGCAGCTGAATACTCACTCAGTTTTATCGAATTCGGATAATTTCCCTGCACCTGTGCGGATGCTGTCTCCAGACGTCCATAACCATTTTCCCGATTCAATGTGTAAAGTCCAAAGGTTTTATTTTCCAAAACATCTTCCAGAACACGGATCGTTTCAATATATAGTTCCTGCGGCTGGATCACATCCAGTTTTCTTGTGATATCAAAAATCTTTCCAAAGCTGTCTTTACTTCCAAGTATTTGTTTTTTATACAGGTTTTTATCCTCTATGGTTTCCTGATACATTTCACGGGTAAAAAGAAATTTCTCCTGAAGCAAATTATTTTCTTCTTTAATAAATTGTACATTATCCTTATTTTTCATCCGGATATAACCGCAGATCGCTCCAACCGCAAAATAAAAGATAAATGGAATCCAGTTTGAAGGTTCATAGAACAGTACATACCAGCTGCTTCCTTCTGCTTCAAACGCACGTATAAGTGATAAGCTTTCTGCCGCTGCCGCTGCAATTCCATAATTGATCCCATACGTACTGCCAAACAACACAACAAAAATCAGACGAAGATCGATCATTTTAAACTGTGCCTGATTTCCGGCTATTCCATTCAGCAATTCAAACAAAATAAAAAATGCCGCAAACTCCGCAGCTCTCACAGCTGCTTTGTGTTTTGATATAATATGTTTTAAACTGTCCAGACGGCCTTCCTTTATATTATTTCTTTCCTGATAATGTTCGTAAAGCTCCGGAATCTCTTCCAATATTGAGATTTTAGGAAACCAGCCGTATTTATAGCGGATTATTTTGTCATCCTTTAACATATTTTCCATTATGCTGTATCGTGCATATGAAACCTTAAGATGAGGACACAATTCTGTCAGTTTATCTCCCAGATCCTTAAAGCAATGATCAAACCCATCCGCTATATTGAGAATTTCTTCATCCTCATCCCAGTTATCAAAAATTTTATACATAAGTTCTGCCAGATCCTGCATTGACATGAAAAACATTCTCTGTGACTCATCTTCCTGAAAGGTTATTTTCTGCTCTGTTGAAATTTCACGGAAAACCGTATTCAGGAAATCTTTCTCATACTGTTCTGAATATAAATAAGGAGACCGAATTATTTTTACAGTGATCTTATAAAGTTTTGCGTATTCTCTGCACAGATTTTCCATTTCGGAAACCAACAGTGTTTTTCCTGTCGGAACATCATACAAGCGTTCAGGACCTGTCAGATATACAATACGCATATTTCTTTTTCCTCTGCACAACTGCAGTATTTTACGAAGCATCTCAGCTTCTCCACGTGTTTCTCCATGGAATGTCAGATAATTGGAGAAATAAATGATCTGTTCAAAATCATATGTAATGAAAATATCTTCCAGTTCTTTTTCATTTTTCACAAACGGACGCACAAACAGATTTTTCTTACGATTTTTCCTGATATTGGTATCTCCCATTACCATTACCAGGCTTTCCGGAAATGCTTCCTCAACAAATCTATTTGTAATATACCCCGTATTTCCAACCAGTAGAGTCCTCATGTATTGCCTGCCTTTACAAATACTTTGTTTTATTATTTTCATGAACAAAAAAACACCGTCCCCGTAGCTCCTGTGTCTACAAAAACAGTGTTCTTAGTGCGCCTTCAGGGGTTCGAACCCTGGACACCCTGATTAAGAGTCAGGTGCTCTACCAACTGAGCTAAAAGCGCATACTTTATAAAATTTTGCATTGGCTATTTTCTCAACGCAAAAACTATTATATGAAACCCTAGACTAAAAGTCAAGAAAAAATTTATAATTTTTTTAATTATTTTTTATTCTCCTTTTCCTTTTCTTTTTTCGGTGGCATGGAATCCAGTATTTTACATAGTTCTTCCGCATTTTTACGAATTTTTCGCATGCAGCATTCAAGTTTCTGATGCTCATAACAGAACTGTGCAAGCAATGCCTGTCGGTGGCATTTTCCTTTCTTGCAGCCCATGCAGTTACCACTCCTGTAACTTCCATCCGGACAGTACATTCATTTCCTGTCCGGATCATTCTTTCTATATTAATATGCAATTATTCTTCACATCGTGCAATCAGCTTGCAGATGGGATTTCCCATAGAAGAAAACTTTTCTTCATATTCTGTCATGACATTTCCCACCATCATATCCTCCTGGTGATGCAGATCAAAGGTATGTGCCAGAAGAGTCCATCCTTCCGCTTCTGTCACTTCCTCGAGGGAAAATTCAAACAGATCTTTATTGTCCGTTTTAAATTCTACCGTTTCACCAGTTGTCAGAATCTGACTGTAACGAGCCAGAAATTCTCTGGAAGTCAGTCTTCTTTTTGCATGACGTGCCTTTGGCCACGGATCAGAAAAATTCAGATAAATACGTTGTACCTCTCCTTTTTCAAAAATATCCGGAAGAATCCTTGCATCAATACACATAAACTTCAGATTATCCAGTTTTTCTCCGTCTGCTTCCATTCTTTCTCTCTTCTGCAGTGCACGAAGCAGAACACTGTCATACATCTCAACACCTACATAATTGATCTCCGGGTGAAGGCTCGCCATGTCCATCAAAAAACGGCCTTTTCCCATTCCAACCTCTATATGAAGCGGTTGTTCTTTTGTAAAACACTGCTTCCATTTACCTTTCCACTCTTCAGGATTCTGTACAACATAACTACTTCCTGTAATGGCAGCTTTTGCGCCAGGTATATTTCTTAATCTCATAAAATAATTCTCCTGTTTTCTATCTGTATTGCATTTTCAGCAACTCTGCCTTCTATCATACATGATTCATCCGTCAACATCAAGCCAGAACGCCTGTATTCTGTCTTTGCCCGTACCGTAAATAATATCGTCTTTTTCTTTTAATAAAATCATAACATCCCCTACATCTGTATATGCTATAATTGCGTCATTCCAGACGGAGGTACACCATGAAAAAAAACAACCGGACTTTCATATTCTGCTGCTACGCAGGGGCTTTTTTTATCCCCTTTATCCTTATGATCATCATTCTGTCCATAACTGGCATCTGGCCATTTGGTACAAAAACCATTCTCACGTCAGATCTTGAAAATCAGTATGTCCAGTTTTTCTCTTATCTCAGAGAAATTTATAAAGGAAACCATAGTATCTTTTATACTTTTTCCAAAACATTCGGGGGTGAAATGCTCAGCTTATATGCCTATTACCTGATGAGTCCTCTGAACATCATTCTGCTTTTTTTCAGAACCGAATGGCTCCCACAGGCAATTGAACTTCTGATTCTTGTCAAGATCAGTCTCTGTAGTCTGACATTCTACTTTTTGATCAGTCATCTCAGTGCCCGTGTCAGACCGTCTGGCCTGATTTTTTCTATTTCCTACGCATTGATGGCTTACAATATGGCATATTTTTTCCATTTGATGTGGCTGGACAGTATTATTCTGCTTCCGCTCATCATACTTGGCCTTCACCGGATTCTGGAAGGGCATTTTCCTGCTCTTTACACACTCAGTCTGGGCTTTGCCATTCTTTTTAATTACTATATCGGTTTTATGCTGTGTATTTTTTCTGTTTTTTATTTCTGTACCCTCTGTGCAGTACAGAAAAAGCGACTGATCCGTGATTTTTCTATATTTTTCAATTATGGACTGGCTTCCCTGATTGCCGGTCTTCTTTCCGTGTTCATTCTCCTTCCAACGCTAAAAGGATTATCCGGTGGAAAAGCCACTTTTGACACTTCTCTTTTCACTTTTTCCGGCAATTTCAGCTGGAGGGATTTTTTTATCAAATTTCTCAACGGCTGCTTCTACTTCAAAAACAACACCGTTTCAGGTCTGCCAAATATCTTCTGTGGAATTATGATTCTTTTTCTCTGCATTCTGTTTTTCATGAATTCCCGTATTGGACTGTGCAAGAAACTCGGTGCCGGTTTCCTGTTAGTTACGCTCTGTCTTTCCTTTTATTTTCAGATTTTTAATCTGGTATGGCATGGTTTCAATCCTCCATCCAGTTTCCCGTACCGCTACAGTTTTCTCTTTTCGTTCCTGCTGATCCTGACTGCATGGTACAGCCTGGAACACCTGGATGCTGGTACTGTCAAAATCTGGTATCCGGCTGCCATTGCAGGAGTTCTGATCGTGTCCATACTGGTACTGATGCAAAAAGTTTCCCCCGGCATGACCACAGGCAGATATCTTCTCAACGCAGGAATCGTTTTTGTTTCTGCCATTTTCCTGACTGCATATATTTACTGTCGAAAACAAATTTTTATAGTCCTTATGTCTCTCCTGTGTATGCTGGATCTGACTGGAAATGGTATTCAATATCTGTCCTGCTACACTTATAAGGATAATTCCGATTTTCAGACATTTGTCAATGATACCTCTGAGGTACTTTCCTGGATCAGAACAAATGATACAGATTTTTACCGAATAGAAAAAGATTTCCGCCAGAGAGCAAATGACCCCATGCTGCTCGACTATGCCGGACTGTCACATTTCAGTTCTTCCGAAACCACACAGGTGCTTGATTTTCTGGAAGCCTTAGGTTTCCCACGCACGTTTGCCTACAGCGGCTACTATAACACCACATTTGATACAATGAATTGTTTTTTTGGTATTCGCTACCTGCTTTCCTGCCATATGCTCTCCGAACCATACCATCTTGTCAGACAGATTGGTGATATTTATATTTATGAAAATCCATATGCACTTACTCTTGGAATGACCGCCGATTCCTCCGCTGAAGCATTTCACCCGACAGTGCAGAAGCCCCGTCAGCCTTTTGAAACGCAGAATCAACTTTTCAGCTGTATGCAGAATGATTCCTCTGAAAACATTTTTGACACACAAACTCTGACACCTGTTTTGCATAATCTACGTGTTAAAGAAGGCGCCCGGTATCCATACCGCGTTATTGCCCCTGAACAGGAGGCCTTCTTTGACTACACTTTCACTGCTGCCTCAAATGAGCCCGTTTTCTGTTACATTGATGCTCCGGCTTATTGTCGGCTCAAAATGTATGTAAATGACAAAGAAATCAATGTTTTTAACCCTTCCTATCAGATTACCTCCATCGGTTCATTTGACAAAGGAGAAACCGTACATATCCGGATCGTTCCGCAGACTTCTAAATCTGCCCTGAACAGATTCTGCATCGCATACCAGAATTCTTCTGCGTTTGAAAAGTTCTTTTCATCCATGCAGGATAATTCTATGCAGATTACTTCTTTCAGTGACGATCACATCACAGGATTTGTAAAAAACACCCAGGCAAAGCCTCTTGCACTTTTTACGATTCCTTATGATACAGACTGGGAAATTTACGTGAATGGCCAACCGTCCACCGCTGTAAAACTTGCAGATGCACTGCTTGGAGTAAAACTTCCCGCAGATACAGAGATCTGTAAAATTGAACTGCGATATGTTCCACATACTTTTTATATTGGTCTGGCCGTCTCTGGTTCGGCACTGTTATTTTTCCTTTTCTGGTATATGATTTTCCGAAAAAAACAGATTCAAAATTAAAATGACTGTTTTTGTTAAATTATTTGTTTTTTTCAAAAGATTTTAACCTTTCATTGTGCAATTTCGTATAGCAATTATTTAACGGAAGGTGTATTATATGATAAAGTTCCAAAAAAATCATAGAAAAGGAGGGTGAATATGGAACAGATACTTAATAAGTTATCTGAGATTGAAATCACAGCGCAGCGCATCATGGAAGATGCAGGCAGATCCAAAGCCGCCCTTTCGGCAGAAATGGAACAGCAGTGCAGGAACTTTGACGCAGAACTGGAACAGGAAACCAACCGTAAAATACAGGAGCTGAAGGATAATCTGGAAGCTCAGAAGGATCAGGAACTAACGTCTCTCCGTCACAGGACCGAACAGCAGCTTGAAGATCTGGATACGTATTACAGGCAGAATCACCAGCAGCTGGCGGAAGACTTATTCCAACAGCTTCTCAGATACTGAAAGGGGTGATCCGATATGGGAAGACTCCTTTCCTACAGCGGAATATCAACAAAGATCCGTGCCATGCAGAGTAAACTGATATCCGAATCAGAAATTCAGGAAATGCTTCAGTTCACCAGCGTCTCACATGCAGCGGCCTGGTTGAAACGTACTCCGGAATATGCCAAAGCATGGGCGGATCTTGATGAAAATTCTCTTCACCGCGGTCAGATAGAAAAAATGCTCAAGGCTTCGATCTTTAAAGATTTTTCCAAAATATATCAGTTTGCAAATCCGGAACAGCGCAAATTTTTAGATCTTTATTCCAGGCGCTATGAGATTCGTGTACTGAAGGAGATCATGACCAATCTGTTCGATCACAAAAGCACAGATGCCGTGGATGTTTCACCTTACTGTGATTTTTTCCGCAGACATTCCAAGCTCGATCTGGACAGACTGACAGCATGCACGACTATGGATGAGTTTATCAATACTCTGAAAGGAAATGAGTTTTACGTACCTTTGTCCAGAATCCAGAATCATGACACTGCTCTTCTCTTTGACTATGGAATGGCTCTGGATCTTTATTATTTTTCTATGATCTGGAACGTACGTAAGAAGCTTTTCTCCGGCAAGGATCTTGAACAGATCACCACTGCCTACGGTGAAAAATTTGATATGCTGAACCTACAGTTTATATCTCGATCAAAACGTTATTTCAGTATGGCACCTGCAGATATTTATGCGCTGTTGATTCCAATGAATTACAAGCTGAAAAAAGAAGAAATCACTGCACTCGTAGAGGCTTCCACTCGCGAAGAAGCCCAGCAGATCTTTCGCAAGACGTACTACGGCAAAAAGTATGATCATCTTTCTGCCCACAATCTCGAAGAATTCTATAATTATATGCTCCGTACCACTCTGGAAAAGGCATCCCGCAAGGATCCCTATTCCGTGGCAATGCTTTATTCCTACATGTACCACAAAGAGCACGAAGTAAATCGTCTGACCATCGCTATTGAATGTATCCGTTATGGCGTGGCCCCAGACGAGGCAATGCAGTATATTCGTAACAATTAACTATCCCGGGAGGTATGGTAATGATTGAAAAAATGAAATTTTTAAGCATCACCGGGCCCAAGGCAGACATTGACAGAATGACCGAAACTTATCTTTCCAAATATGAGATACATTTGGAAAATGCTCTCTCCGAGCTTACGGAAGTTGCCAATCTGTCACCGTTTCTGGAGATCAACCCTTACAAAGAGGCTCTTTCGACGATCGACAGCTTCTATGAACAGCTGGAAGATCCTTCTCAGATAAGCCCGGAACTGATGGATATCGAAAAGGCCATCAAAACTATCCGGGCGGTTCAGGACGGATTCCGACGCCTGGAAGAAGAAAAGTCCAGACTTCAGTCCGAGCATGCAGAAATACTGGACCCGCTGAAGATCATCCGTCCGTTCAAAAATCTCAACTTTGATGTCTCAGAGATTTTGAATTTCAAGTATATTCACTATCGTTTCGGACGTATTGAAAAACAGTATCTTCAGAAATTCGAAAAATATATCTACGATAACCTGGATACTCTGTTTATCAAGTGCGGAGAAGATGAAATGTATGTCTACGGTGTTTATTTTGTACCAGAGCATCAGGCACACAAAGTTCATGCCGTATACTCTTCCATGCACTTTGAACGTATTTTTATTCCAAATGAATACCATGGAACCGCCACAGAGGCTTTTGAAAAGCTTGACACCCGCCATCGCGAGATTCACAAAGCTCTGGATGCCAACAAAGAGGCATCCCGCAAATTCCTTCAGGACAACAGCACAAAGATTGTTTCAGCCAAAGCTGCACTGGATGCATGCTCTTCCAGCTTTGATATCCGCAAACTGGCCGCATGCACTCCTGGTGACACGAATACTTTCTATATTTTATGTGGCTGGATGACTGAAAAGGACGCTCTTGCTTTCCAAAAAGATATCCAGAATGATGAAAAGATCTTCTGTCTTATGGAAGACCAGAAAGCACCTGCCACACAGAAACCGCCTACAAAGCTGCGAAACCCTAAGCTTTTCAAACCTTTTGAAATGTATGTCAAGATGTATGGTCTGCCGGCATACAACGAAATGGACCCGACCTGGTTTGTGGCTATCACATATTCCTTCATCTTCGGCGCAATGTTCGGAGACGTAGGACAGGGACTTGTACTTTTCCTCGGTGGACTTTTCCTTTATAAGACCAAGAAGATGGATCTTGCAGGAATCATCAGCTGTGCCGGTGTATTTTCCGTCTTTTTCGGATTTATGTACGGCAGTTTCTTTGGTTTTGAAGATGTACTCAAGGCCATATGGCTGAAGCCTATGAACCAGATGATGGATGTCCCGCTGGTCGGAAGACTGAATGCAGTATTTGTGATCGCAATTGGATTTGGTATGTTTATCATCCTCATCTGTATGGTATTCAACATCATAAATTCCATCCGAAGAGGCGATACCGAAAAAACCTGGTTTGACAGCAACGCTGTAGCCGGTCTCGTATTTTACGGATCCATCGTACTGACCATCGGACTGTTTATCTCCGGCAAAAAACTTCCGGCAGCAGCTATTCTGGTCATTATGTTTGGCGTACCGCTGCTTCTGATGTTCCTTAAGGAGCCACTCACCAACCTGGTTGAAAAGAAATCCAGGATTTTACCAGAACAGAAAGGCATGTTCTTTGTTCAGAGCTTCTTCGAACTGTTTGAGGTTCTGCTCAGCTACCTTTCCAACACACTTTCTTTCCTGCGTATCGGCGCATTTGCAGTCAGCCACGCAGCTATGATGGAAGTTGTACTGATGCTTGCCGGCGCTACCAATGGCGGCAGCCCGAACTGGATCGTAGTCGTTCTTGGAAACATCTTCGTGTGTGCCATGGAAGGTCTGATCGTAGGTATCCAGGTTCTTCGTCTGGAATACTACGAGATCTTCAGCCGTTTCTATGCAGGTAACGGACGCGAATTCAAACCATTTATGAAGGCAGCGCATAAAAATTAAATACCGCAGGGACATTTGTCCCATTCAATAAAATCACATATATCAGGAGGATATCATCATGAACATGATCATTCAGATTACAACAGCTATTGCACTGATTCTCAGTATTATCGTACCTTTTGGATGCTTTTTCCTTGGAGAAAAAAATAAAAAACGTTATAAAAAATCTCTCATCGCCAACTGCTTTATGTTCTTCGGTGTACTTCTTGTAGCCACTGTAGTCAGCTTTGCAGGAACTGCAAGCGTACAGGCTGCCGGCTCTTCAGCTGATGGTCTTGCTACTGGTCTCGGATATCTTGGTGCAGCTCTTGTTACAGGTATTTCCGGTCTTGGTTCCGGTATCGCCGTTGCAAGCTCCGCAAGTGCAGCTCTCGGTGCTCTGAGCGAAGACGGATCTCTCTTTGGTAAATCCATCATCTTCGTAGCTATGGCCGAAGGTATCGCACTCTACGGACTGATCATTTCCTTTATGATCCTTGGTAAGCTTTAAGGAGCGTCTCTATGAAAATGTATTTGATCAGTGATAACATTGATACCTACACAGGCATGCGTCTGGCAGGTGTGGAAGGTGTTGTCGTCCATGAACGCGCTGAGCTTAAAGAAGCTCTGGAACATACAATTGCAGATAAAGAAGTAGGGATCATTCTTCTCACCGAAAAATTCGGAAGAGAATTTCCTGAGATCATCGACGATGTCCGTCTGCATCACAAAACACCTCTGATCATTGAAATTCCTGACAGACACGGCACCGGCCGTAAACCGGATTTTATCACTTCATATGTCAATGAAGCGATCGGACTGAAATTGTAGGCAGGAGGTAACAATATCATGACAATAGACGAAAAACTGCAGCATTTTTACGAGGTTTCTCTCGATGAAGCCCGCGAAGATGCTGCACAGGCTATCCAGGAACACAAAGAACATCTTGCCCGTACACTGGAAGATCACAAACAGACAAGCCGCCAGAATGCTGAAGCTGAGATAAAAGCAGAGACCGGCCATGTCCGTCGTGAAGTCAACAAGGCTCTTTCTGCCGAACAGATCACTCTCAGAAGAGACTTGTCCAGAAAACAGGAAGAACTGAAAGAAACTCTTTTTGCAGAAGTTAAGACCAAGGTTCAGCAGTTTATCACTACTGCAGAATACGATGAATATCTCTGCCGCAGGATCAACGAAGCTGTAAAATTTGCCGGAGACGATGAGATCCAGATCTATCTCTCTTCTTCCGACAAATCCAAAGCAAATGATCTTGCGCAGAAAACAGGTACCCCGCTCCAGGTCTCAAAAGAAGATTTTATTGGCGGTATCCGCGCAGAGATTCCACATAAAAACATACTTATCGATAATTCTTTTTCTGCAAATCTTGCTTCAATGTGCAGAGAATTCAAATTTGACGGAGGGCTGAAGAATGAGTAAAACTGGTATCATCTATGGCATCAATGGCCCTGTCGTTTACTTAAAAGGCGATTCCGGATTCAAAATCTCCGAGATGGTCTATGTAGGTAAGGAAAACCTGGTTGGCGAGGTCATCGGCCTTAAAAAGGGTATGACAACCGTTCAGGTATTTGAGGAGACCACAGGACTTCGCCCGGGCGAAACCGTTACCGGTACCGGCGATGCCATCTCTGTACTTTTAGGACCTGGTATCATCCACAATATTTTTGACGGTATCCAGCGTCCTCTGGAGGAGATTGCCAAATCCTCCGGAAAATATATTTCCCGTGGTGTCAGCGTAGATTCACTGGACACCCAGAAAAAATGGCACTCACATATCACAGTTAAAGAAGGAGACGTAGTAGGTCCTGGCACGATCATCGCCGAGACACAGGAAACTGCTTCTATCCTCCATAAATCCATGGTTCCTCCGAGTATCACAGAGGGAACTGTTATCAAGGCAGCTCCGGACGGTGATTACACCATTCTGGAACCAATTGTCACAATACAGCTGAATGACGGAACCACTAAAGAGCTTGCACTGGCTCAGAAATGGCCGATCCGTATTCCTCGTCCGACGCATTTGCGCTACCCTGCAAGCGTTCCTCTTGTCACAGGACAGCGTATCCTTGACACTCTGTTCCCGATTGCCAAAGGCGGTACGGCTGCCGTTCCGGGTGGTTTTGGAACCGGAAAGACCATGACACAGCACCAGATTGCCAAATGGTCCGATGCAGATATCATCATCTATATCGGCTGCGGCGAGCGTGGAAATGAGATGACACAGGTTCTGGAGGACTTCAGCAAGCTGATCGATCCGAAATCCGGAAACCTGATGATGGACCGTACTACTCTGATCGCCAACACATCCAACATGCCGGTTGCTGCCCGTGAAGCATCTATCTACACAGGTGTTACTCTGGCTGAATATTATCGTGACATGGGTTACGATGTAGCGATCATGGCAGACTCCACCTCCCGTTGGGCTGAGGCTCTTCGAGAGCTTTCCGGACGACTTGAGGAAATGCCGGCAGAGGAAGGTTTCCCTGCTTACCTGGCTTCCAAGCTTTCCGCTTTTTATGAGCGTGCCGGAATGATGCAGAATCTCAATGGTACAGAAGGTTCTGTCTCCATCATCGGTGCAGTTTCCCCACAGGGCGGTGACTTCTCTGAACCAGTCACTCAGAATACCAAACGATTTGTACGATGCTTCTGGGGACTTGATAAGGCTCTTGCTTATGCAAGACACTTCCCGGCGATCCACTGGCTCACAAGCTACAGTGAATACCTCGAAGACCTGACCCCATGGTACCGCGATCATGTATCTCCAAAATTCGTGGCTGACCGAAATCAGCTGATGGCGATCCTGAATCAGGAAAGCTCTCTGATGGAGATCGTTAAACTGATCGGCAGTGATGTACTCCCGGATGATCAGAAGCTGACTCTTGAGATTGCCAGAGTCATCCGACTTGGCTTCCTTCAGCAGAATGCCTTCCATCAGGAAGATACCTGCGTTCCAATGGAAAAACAGTTTGAGATGATGGAGATCATCCTTTATCTGTACGAAAAATCCAAAGCACTCATCAACCGAGGCATGCCGGTTTCTGTACTGAAAGAGGACAACATCTTTGAACGCATCATTTCTATTAAATATGATGTTCCAAACAATCAGCTAGACAAATTTGAACAGTACCGAAAAGACATCGACGCATTTTATGACAAAGTATTAGAGAAGAACGGCTGACAGGAGGAACGTTTTTATGGCAATTGAATATTTAGGTTTAAGTGAAATAAACGGCCCTCTGGTAGTTCTGGAAGGTGTAAAGAATGCCTCTTTTGAGGAGATCGTCGAATTCCATATGGATGACGGAACACAGAAGATCGGCCGTATCATTGAGATTTATGAGGACAAAGCAGTTATCCAGGTATTTGAAGGAACTGACAATATGTCCCTTGGCAACACACATACCCGACTCACCGGACATCCGATGGAGATCGGTCTTTCACCGGAAATCCTCGGCCGTACCTTCAACGGTATTGGTCAGCCGATCGACGGACTCGGTGCGATAGCTCCGGAGGTTAACCTTAATATCAACGGTCTTCCGCTGAATCCGGTCACGCGAGAATATCCACGAAACTATATCAATACCGGTATTTCTGCAATTGATGGTCTGACTACTCTGATCCGTGGTCAGAAACTTCCAATCTTTTCCGGAAATGGTCTTCCACATGACAAGCTGGCTGCACAGATCGTACAGCAGGCTTCTCTGGGCGATGATTCCGATGAAAACTTTGCAATCGTTTTTGCAGCTATGGGTGTTAAATACGATGTTGCAGAATTTTTCCGCCGTACTTTCGAAGAAAGCGGTGCTTCTGATCACGTTGTCATGTTCCTGAACCTGGCAAACGACCCGGTCGTTGAACGACTGCTGACACCAAAGATCGCACTTACCGCTGCAGAGTATCTGGCATTTGAAAAAGGCATGCATATCCTGGTCATTCTGACAGATATCACATCTTTCTGTGAAGCCATGCGTGAGGTTTCCTCCTCTAAAGGTGAGATTCCTTCCCGTAAAGGCTACCCGGGATATCTGTACAGTGAACTGGCTACTCTTTATGAGCGTGCCGGTATCGTACAGGGCGGCACCGGTTCTGTCACACAGATTCCGATCCTGACCATGCCGAACGATGATATTACGCATCCGATTCCTGACCTTACCGGATATATCACCGAAGGTCAGATCGTTCTGGACCGCCAGCTGCATGGCCAGGCAATCTATCCGCCGATCAACGTACTTCCATCTCTGTCCCGTCTGATGAAGGATGGTATTGGAGAAGGCTTCACCAGAGAAGATCATCAGGACGTTGCAAACCAGCTCTTCTCCTGCTATGCAAAAGTAGGCGATGCAAGAGCTCTGGCTTCCGTTATCGGTGAAGATGAACTTTCCCCGATTGACAAACGTTACCTTGTCTTCGGTAAAGCATTTGAAGCAGAATTTGTCGGACAGGGTGAAACAGAAAACAGAAGTATCACAGAAACCCTTGATAAAGGCTGGGAGCTTCTGGGGCTTCTTCCGAAAGAAGAACTCGACCGAATCGATACAAAAATCCTGAACAAGTACTATAAAGAGACTGTACGCTAAGGGGAGGTGACTGTTTATGGATCCGAATACCTTCCCCACCAAGGGTAATCTGATACTTGCCAAAAATTCTCTGGCTCTTTCCCGTCAGGGATTTGAGCTGATGGACAAGAAACGAAACATCCTGATCCGTGAAATGATGGAACTGATCGACCAAGCCAAGGATATACAGGCTCAGATTGATGAAACCTTCCGTACCGCCTATGCAGCGCTCCAGAAAGCCAATATGGAGCTTGGAATCGCATTTGTACAGCAGGTTTCTTATACTGTCCCTGTGGAAGATTCTGTGAGGATCAAGACACGCAGCGTTATGGGAACTGAAATTCCTCTGGTTGAATATGACAAACAGCTGACAAACATGCCTACCTATGCTTACTACAGCACCAGAGTTTCTCTTGATCAGGCAAAAGCTGCCTTCGAAAAGGTAAAAGAGCTCTCTATCCAGCTCGCCGGTATCGAAAATGCCGCGATCCGTCTGGCTGCAAACATCAAAAAAACACAGAAAAGAGCGAATGCTCTCAAGAATATTACGATTCCTCGTTATGAAGCACTTACCAAGGACATCCAGAATGCACTTGAGGAAAAAGAGCGTGAGGAATTTACTCGCCTGAAAGTTATTAAACGAATGAAGCAGAAGGGGTGATCCCCTCCTGCTTTTTTTGTCCCGGGCAGCAAATCATACCTATATACGGCCCGCATTATTGTCAGATAATTATTCTTTGAAAGTTTAAAATTTTTCTTTTGAAGGCAAAATTCTTTAATATTTTCACTATGAAAAAGTCAATAGATTTTTTTATTTTTTTGTCGAATTTCTTAATTTCATCATTATTAACCAAAACATTTGTTTTTTATTTATTTATGTAAATCTCTTATTCCACATTAATTTTTTGTGGATAATGTGGATAACTTTGTGTATAACTCAAATATCTCGATTTTTCAACCTTTCCAAGATGTGGATAACTTTTACACCATTTTTCGCGTTATCCACATTTTCCCCCATTATTCGACAACCTTTGTGCAATTTGCTAAATCCCCCTCTTTCTTCGACAATTTTTGCCAAAAGAAAAGAGTTACAGTTCTACAAATTGCATAGAACTATAACTCTTTGATTTTATTCCATATAACTTCCAACACCAACCGGTGTATCGTAATTATAATCTGTAATTACAATCCCTTTATTGGAGTTCAGCGCATGTACGACTTTGCCATCTCCAATATACAGGGCTACATGAGAAATTCCACTGCCATAAAAGACAAGATCTCCGACTTCCATCTGGCTCAGATCTCTCTTCTGGGATGCACTGTACTGAGCTGCTGCCACTCGCGGTAGCTCATAGCCAAAGTTTGCAAATACAGACATCACGAATCCAGAGCAGTCTGCACCGTTCGTGAGGCTTGTTCCGCCCCATACATATGGATTGCCAACAAACTGTACTGCAAAATCCGCGACTGCCTGGCGATTCGCCACACGCTTTTCTTCTTTTCTTCGTGCAGCCTCCTTTAATGCCTGCTTACGAATACGGGCAGTTTCTTCTTTGATCTCCTGCGCACGTCTTGCCACTTCCTGTGCATCTGCATATTTCTTTGCTTCTTTTTTCAGCTGCTGATATTCCTGTGCCTGTATCTCTGCCCGCGCTACGATCTGATTAGCCATTGCACTGATATCCCCACCGGAAGTACTGCTTTCTGTCCCGTCAGAAAACATTTCATCATCTGCATCTGCGTCTTCTGTGATCTCAACATCGTCCGCATCCTCATCCTCGTCTTCTGTGATCTCAATCTCAACCTCCGATGAACCACTGGAAAAATCATCTGCATAAACGGTCCATGTACTGCTGATACAACATATTGCCAATAACATTGCTGTTATTTTTTTCTTCATCTATTACTCCTTTGCGTTTGTTAAATACATAATTTACGCGCAACAGTTATGTATCTTAACACAATTGTAATAGATTTGTCAAATTTTTCTTTATTTACGCTTTAATACTCCATCAAATAGCGCTGAACAGATGCCACTGCATTGGCTCCATCTGCCACTGCAGTTACTACCTGACGCAGATTCTTGGTTCGGATATCGCCGGCGGCAAAGATGCCCGGTGTACTTGTCACGCCATCTTCTCCAGCAATGATATAGCCGCTTTCATCCATCTTCACAAGATCTTTGAACTTTCCACTTCCCGGCACGATTCCTACTGCAATAAACACTCCATCCACCGAAATTTCCTTTTCCTCATCCGTTTTAACATTTCGCACCTTCAGCGTTTCCACCTTATCGGATCCTTCCACAGATACCGGTACACTGTCCCACACCAGTTCAACATTATGGCAGGCAAATAAGCTGTCCTGAAGAATTTTTTCCGCACGAAGTTCATCACGTCTGTGTACCAGATAAACTTTCTTGCAAGTCCGGGAAAGAAGAATTGCATCTTCCACAGCCACATTTCCGCCTCCTACTACTGCAACTGTCCCGTCCTGGAAAAAGGCCGCATCACAGGTTGCACAATAGGAAACTCCCATACCACCCAGTTCTTCCTCTCCGGGAATTCCAAGATGACGGTGTGTCGCTCCACAGGCTATGATTACCGCCCTTGCATGATATTCATTCTTTTTTGTCCGGATCACCTTGATCTCTCCCTCGTCTGTAACAGAAAGAACTGGCTCTCTCTTTGGTTTCAGTCCAAGTTTTTCTGCATGACCTGCCATCGCCTCACCCAGATCCAGTCCGGTGATTCCAGGAAGTCCCGGATAATTGTCTACTTCATATGTGTCCACGATCTGTCCGCCCTGCACAAATTTTCTGTCCAGCCAGATTGTATTTAACTTTGCTCTTGTGGCATAGATTGCAGCACAGATTCCTGCCGGCCCTGCACCAAGAATTGCCAGATCATATATATTATTTTCCATCAGCTTCCGCCTCACTTTCTACGTTGCTGTTCACTCACAGCTGCTGCCTATCAGTTTAGCATACAATCGTTTTTTTTCCAATAAGATAGTAAAAAGCACTCCTTCGAGGTCTTTATGAAGTTATCTTTCCACAGACCAACATCCCGTATTCTGATTGCAGGCACGTTGTGTCTCGTTTTTCTGCTTGGAACTATCCTTGGCTGGGCAAACACACACCTGCTCTCCGCAGACAATCGTTTTGAGCAATTTACAGAAGAACTTTTTCAAAAAGAAGTTTCCGGCAATATGCTGAACCTTCATTATTCACTGGCTTATCCGGAAAAGAAAGGGATACAACGCCCCAAAGCTACACTTGGTACAATTTCTCTGCCTTCTTCACAATTAACAGACACATCTTCTGCCTCCCTTTCCAATACCTCCTCTGAAGCAGAAGATTTTACATCCCAAACGCTCAAAAAGCTTCAGACATTCAAAGCCTCCGGTCTTTCTGAATCCAACCGGCCCACACTCGACATGCTTCTTCTGTATTACAAAACACAGGCTGACTATCAGGACTATTCCATCCTTTATGAACCTTTAAGTCCCAGTCTTGGAATTCAGGCACAACTTCCCGTCCTGCTCGCCGAATATGCCTTCTATCAGAAGCAGGATATCGCAGACTATCTGAACCTTCTTGTCTCTGTAGAACCATATTTTGAAAGCATTCTTGCTTTTGAACAGGAAAAATCACAGCAGGGATATTTTATGAGTGATACAACACTGGACCGTGTTCTGGACCAATGCCGTAGCTTTATCAAGGAGCCCGATTCCAATTATATGCTGGATATTTTCGCCGAAAAATTGAAATCTTTCGGAAAACTTCCTCAAAAAGAACAGGATATTCTCATCCAAAAACATAAACAGATTCTTCTGAACAAGGTAATTCCTGCCTATCAGAATCTGATTCTTGGTCTGCAGTCCCTCCGTGGCACCGGCCGCCCAAGTCAGGGACTTGCACACTTAAATGGAGGAAAAAAATATTATGAATATCTGATAAAGAGCCAGACCGGCTCCTATACACCAGTCAGAGAAATGCAGAAACGACTTGCCGGGCAGATTGCCGCTGATATGAACAATGCACAGAAAATTCTGAAGCAAAATCCTTCTCTGCTTCGCAAATTGAACAGCCATTTCGACCTTCCCGAAATGGAACCACAGGACATTCTTACTGCTCTCTGCCAAAAAACTGGTAAAGATTTTCCGGCTCTTCCAGAGACAGACTACACCGTACGCTATGTACATAGATCCATGCAGGAATACCTGAGTCCGGCTTTCTATCTGACTCCTCCGCTTGACACCCGAACACCCAATATCATCTATATTAATCCTTCAGACCAGCGCAGTAACCTGGAACTTTTTACAACTTTGTCTCATGAGGGATTTCCAGGACATCTGTATCAGACTATCTTCTTTGGAAACACAGAACCTTCTGATATCCGCTATCTGATCACCTCCAGCGGCTACATCGAAGGCTGGGCAACTTATATAGAATCTTATGGATATCAGTATGCTTCCAATTATCTGGATGATAATGATGGCTCTGACTATGTCTGTCTTACCTGGCTGAACCGCAGTATTAATCTGTGCATCTATTCCCTTCTGGACATCGGCATCCATTATTATGGCTGGAGTCAGGACGAAGCCGCCAGATTGCTGAAACTTTTTGGAATCACAAATACAAATGCAATATCTGAGATCTACCAGTATATCGTGGAAACGCCCGCCAATTATCTGAAATACTGCTGGGGATATCTCTGTTTTCTTGATCTGAAGACAGAATGGCAAACTGTACTCGGCAACAACTTTAATCCAAAAGCTTTTCACCAATATCTTCTTGAAATCGGTCCTGTCCAGTTTCCAGTACTGCAAAAATACATGCAGAAACATCTCCAAAAACTGACAGTCAAAGAAAACGGCCATTCTGCCGCTGTAAATTCAGATACAAAAAGGAGGTGCAGCTATTTGCACCTCCTACTCTTTTCCGTAATCATCAAAAAATCTCTGCAGTTTCAGCAATGCTTTCGTTAAATCCTTGGTTTCCTGCGGATTCAGGCTGTCAAGCACTGCCATGACCATCTTCTCATGAAAGATTTTATGATGAAGATAAGCTTTTTCTCCTTTTTCTGAAAGAGAAACCAGGACAACTCTCCTGTCCTCTTCACTTCTGGTTCGTTCTACATAGCCTTTTTTCACAAGATGGTTGATTGCAATCGTCAGTGTTCCCACCGTAACAGACATTGTTTTGGCCACTGTAGACATATTCTTGGATTCCTGTATACCGATCGCTTCCATAATATGCATATCATTTACTGATATATCTTTATATTCTGATGTGATCAGTGCTCGTTCTTCAATATCAAGAATATCTTTAAACAACCTCACCAGAATATTATTCACTGTTTCATATGAATTCATGCGTCTCTCCTCCGCTTCCTGACCCCTGGGCGCAGTCTCTCTGTATTCGTTATTTTTTATTATAGCGTATCTTTATTTGAAGCACAAAGTATTTTTACACTTATTTTTTTTACTTAATTCTTTCTTTAAAGTAATCTATTTGCTATAATGGTGAATTGAACATAAACAGACTTTTTTAGGTCTCACAAAATACACAAAGGAATTTATTATGAAAAAAAACAAAAACATCCCCTTAAACCTGAAAGAACAGATCAATTCCCGCATTGGCCTGATCTGTTCCATTGTAGTCATGCTCCTTCTGGTTCTTGTTTTTCACCAGCTTGATTATCAACTGATCCAGAAACCTGCAGACCAGGCTGCAAAAGAAGCAGCCAAGCAAAAGGAAGAAGCCGAGGCAGCTGCCAAAGCTCCGGAAATTTCCACTGCAACTGTTGTCGCAGTCGGTGACAATCTCTTTCATGATTCACTGATTGAATCCGGCAAATCCGACTCTGGTACATGGAACTATGACAAAATTTACGAAAATGTCAAAGATGAGATCCAGGCTGCCGATATTGCCATGGCAGACCAGGAAACCGTCTTTACAACAGACCATGATGCTGTCAGTGGTTATCCATCCTTTGCAACTCCGACGGAAGTTGGTGATGCACTGATCAATGCAGGATTCGATGTAATCGAGTCTGCAACCAATCATATCGATGACTACGGATATGACTATATGGCACAGACACTGAATTACTGGAAAACCAGCCATCCGGATGTACCGGTTCTCGGAATCCATGAGACAGAAGAAGATGCAAATTCCGTCAAAGTGCTGGAGGTAAACGGTATTAAGATTTCTTTCCTTGATTATACATATGGTACCAACAATTCCGGTGCCGGCGAAGGCAAAGAATACATGATCGACATCTTTGAAAAAGACAAAGTAGCTTCCATGATCCAGAAAGCCAAAGAAAACAGCGATGTATTGATCTTTGTCGCTCACTGGGGCAAAGAAATGGAACCAATGCCTACTGAATACGAAAAAGAATGGGCAACCTTCCTTATGCAGCAGGGTGTTGACGTTGTGATCGGCGGTCATCCGCATACCCTTCAGCCATACGGAACTATGTCTGATAAAGAAGGCCACAGTATGCTGATCTTCTATTCACTCGGAAACTTCGTATCCACTCAGGAGTCCTTTGATGCACTTCTCGAAGGAATGGGCTGCTTCACTATCCAGAAAACCGTCCAGAACGGAAAAACAACCGTAGAAATCCTGGATCCTGAAGTAAAGCCAATGGTAATGCATTACAACAAAGATGCCGGCGTATTCAGTCCGTACATGCTGTCCGATTACACCGAAGAACTTGCTTCACAGCATGAAGTACGAACAGTCCTTGGAGATGATTCCTTTACACTTGCCAATCTCCAGGCCCGCTTTAAAGAAATCATGTCCCTGAGCGTAAAACCTTCCACCAACACCGATCTCCTTGATGTTACCTTCAACTCCGACGGCGATATGGTAAACTCCAATGGAGAATACGTAGACGATACCTGGTCTGTAAGTGCAGCCAACGCCCAGGATGATACCGCTGCCGATAACTCCGACAGCTCTGATGACTCCTCAGACAGTTCTGATGATAGTTCCGACTCGTCTGACGACTACGATTACAGCGACTCATCGGACAACTCTGATGAATCCGACTACTCCGACGAGTCTGATTACAGTGATGACTCCGACTATTCAGACGACTCTGAATACTAACACCTACCTTCTTCCGGTCCAGGCTCACCACCTGTTCCGGAAGCTGAGAGGAAAAGAAATAACGAATTTACGGAAATGTAGAATAAAACTCCATTTATGTATTCGAGCATACAGACGTCTGAGAAAATTTGTAGAAGTACTTAAAGAAGGAAATAATATATTACCCCGGAAAATGATGCTGTCTGAGCGCAGCGAGTTCATCTCTTTTCCGGGGTGTTTTTTATATTATTTTTCTTCTTTCTAGTACTTCTGAATTTTCGAATTGTCTGTTGCTGAATACATAAACGGAGTTTTAATAATACTATATTTTATATTTTCTCACTTCCGGAACAAAAGCCGCTTTGCATTCTCCTCTGTCACAGCGATCACTTCTTCGCCGCTGATTCCTTTCAGCTCCGCGATCATCGCTGCCACATACGGAAGATTCAGCGAACTGTTTCTTTTACCACGATTCGGCTCCGGACTTAAGTACGGACTGTCCGTCTCCAACACAAGCTGCTCAAGCGGCGCATACTCCACCACTTCCTTCAGCTTCTTCGCATTCTTAAACGTCACAACTCCGCCAATTCCAAGATAAAGTCCCATATTCAGGTATTCCCTTGCCATTTCCTTTCCATAAGAAAAACAATGGATAATCCCTCCATGCATTCCCTCTTTCATGCATTCCTTCACCAGCTCCAGCGTATCCCTGGCTGCATCCCTGCTGTGGATCATAAACGGCATTTTTTCCTCTCTGGCAATCTCCATCTGTGCGCGAAACATCTTCTTCTGAATCTCATGTTCCCGTTCTTCTTTATGCCAGTAATAATCCAATCCAATCTCTCCGATCGCAACTGCCTTTGGCAGATGGCACAGACGACGGATCTCATTCAATGTATCCTCTGTCATCTTTTCCGCATCATCCGGGTGAATTCCAAAGGCGCCATAGACAAAGGGATATTTTTCCATCAGTTCTTCTGTCGCTTTCAGACTCTCGATCGATGCACATGCATTTACAATATGTCCAATTCCATGTGCTTCCATAGAATTCAATAATGCCTCTCTGTCCTGTTCAAAAGCCTCATCATCATAATGTGCATGTGTCTCAAAAATCATATGTGTTTCCATCCGTCTTTCCGCTCCTCAATCATAAACTCTCATCTCTGTTTACTCCGTCAATCTGTTCAAACTCCATTCCCGCACGGATGCTTCCTCCATGCAGAACTCTTGTAAAAACACCCTCTCGCGGCATAATACAATCCCCCATCTTCTGAAAGATTGCACATCCATGATGGCATTCCTTACCAATCTGCGTCATTTCCAGAACAACTTCTCCACAACGAAATCTGGTTCCAACCGGAAGTGATGAAAAATCAAACCCCTGCACTACAAGATTTTCTCCAAACGCTCCATCCTCTACTTCGGCACCTCTCGCACGAAAAGCTTCTATTTTGTCATAAGACAGAAGGCTGACCTGTCGATGCCATTTGCCTGCATGTGCATCATTTTTAATTCCCCAGTCCTCTACAAATTCTGCTTCCTCTACCGGATGTTTCTGCGTACCCTTTTTTTCACTGATACAGACTGCGATCACTTTACCCATAATCAAATTCTCCTATATTACAATTGACCAGTCCTGGACTGGTCATCTGTATTTTTCTATATTATTATTTTCGTGCACAATTACCGGCTTCGCCCGTAAGGATCTCTATTCCATGTCCCAGTGCATCAATGATATATTCCAGACTTTCCCGCACTGCCTTTGGACTTCCCGGCAGATTGATGATCAGTGTCTTTCCTCGAATTCCTGCTGTTGCACGGCTCAACATTGCACGCTTTGTGATCGTCATACTATAAGCACGAATCGCTTCCGGAATTCCCGGAACCTTACGTTCAATGACTTCCTCTGTTGCTTCCGGCGTTACATCTCTCTCAGAAAAACCAGTTCCACCTGTCGTCAAAATCAATTCTGCTTTTTCTGAATCTGCTATTTCCTGCAATTTACCTGCAAGCATTACCTGATCATCCGGAAGGATATCCATGGAAATCACTTCATATCCTTCTCTTTCCAGAATCTCCCTGATCGCGGGCCCGCTTAAATCTTCCCGTTCTCCCCTGTATCCGGAATCACTTGCTGTTATAATTGCTGCGCGTTTCATATTATCCTCCTATCTGTGACATGCACAAACTCTCTGTATCGTCTTCTTTTGCTTTTTCTCTGAAATGATGGCCATCCGGTTTTTCTGTCAGTGCGGCTCTGATCCTGTCCTTCAGCTCCTCATCTGTTCCTCCGTTTCTGAGAACGGCACGCAGATCACGTCCCGCCGTATATTGCAGACAGGTTTTCAGATATCCCTGTGACGTAAGCCGTATACGATTACACTGGTTGCAGAATTTATGGCTGATTGCGCTGATAAACCCAATTTTTCCCTCAAATCCATCAACAGTATAATACGTACATGGCCCATTTCCAAGAGGTTTTCCATTATATGGAATCATTTTTCCAAATTTCTGTTCCACCAAATTCATAATCTTTTCCTGTGGCATTCCTGCAAAAGAACTCCCATATCCAATCGGCATCATTTCAATAAAACGTACATGAACCGGATTTTTACGTGCAAACTCTGCTATCCCACAAAGATCCTGTTCTTCCAATCCCAGTGGAACACAATTGATCTTTAACTGTACTTCCGGATATTTCATTGCCTCTTTGATTCCATCGAGTGTTCCATCCAAAAGATCCCTTCGGGTAATTTTACAGAAACATTCTCTGTCCAGAGTATCAAGGCTGATGTTCAGACTGTCCAGGCCTGCTTCTGCAAGTTCCTGCATCTGGTCTTTCAGTAAAATACCATTGGTTGTAAGTGTCACTTTCTGAATGCCTGGTATTTCTTTAATCTGGCGAATCAATCCTGGAATCCGGGGACGTACCAGCGGCTCTCCGCCGGTGATTTTAATCTTCGTGATTCCAAGTTCTGACATTACTCTGCATATGCGAAGGATTTCCGGCTCCTGCAATATTTTTTCACGTTCAGTTAATCGGATACCATCTTCAGGCATGCAGTAGATACAGCGAAGATTACAGCGGTCTGTCACAGAAATTCTCAGATAATCTATCTTTCTTCCACAACGATCAATCATTTTTTTCTTCAAAACGAAAATCTCCGCTTTTGCCTCCTGTTTTTTCTATCAGATGGATTTCTGACATCACCATATGCTTGTCAATTGCTTTGCACATATCATAAATTGTCAGAAGCGTCACCTGCACACCAGTCAGTGCTTCCATCTCCACACCTGTTTTACCTTCTGTCTTTACTGTACAGAAAACATGGATCCGGTTCTTTTCCTGATCCAGTTCATAATCGATCGCACATTTCTGAATCGGAAGCGGATGACACATGGGAATCAGTTCAGATGTTTTTTTCACGCCCATGATTCCAGCCACCCTCGCCACGCCAAGGACATCGCCTTTTTTGACATTTCCCTTCGTAACGCATGCCATGATTTCCGGACCTACCGCAATATATCCGGTTGCCAGTGCAGTCCGATAAGTAACATTCTTTCCGGAAACATCCACCATCACTGCATTTCCTTCTTTATCAAAATGTGTAAGTCCATTTTCCATGGCTTTTTCCTCCCTGAAATCTTACGCAGATTATTTTGGTCGCATGTCTGATCTTACGTCTGACTGTTATCTGCAATATTAATTATCTACAGTATACCCATAAACCATATTGCTTCGCAAGTATAATACAAAAACAAATCCCCCGTGTTCGCTTTCACGATACACAGGGGATCAGACTTTCAGTTACTATAATTTTATTTACACTAACTATTCAAATGCTATCTTATATTTAGCAGATTTCTGCGCCTGCCGGCATTTCTTTTTCCGGTACCATCAGAGACAGCTTTCCATCTGCATCTTCTGCACAGAGAATCATTCCCTCACTGAGAATTCCTGCAAGTTTGGCCGGTTTCAGGTTTGTAACGACCATAACTTTCTTTCCTACCATTTCTTCCGCGCTGTAATGAGCTTTGATTCCGGATACGATCTGACGTACCTGACTTCCGATCTTAACCTGAGAACAGAGAAGTTTACGGGATTTTTTGACTTCCTCACAGGCAATGATCTCGCCAACCTGGAACTGAAGTTTACCAAAATCATCAAATGTAATCTCCGGTTTTGCTTCAATGTCGATCACGTTTTCTTCTTTTTTCTCCTCAACCGGTTCCTCTTTCTTCGGATGAAGTTCTTCTACTTTTGCAAGTACTTCTTTAAGGTCAAGACGTGCAAACAGAATCTCCGGTTTTTCGGTTACTTTGTTTCCTGACGGATACAGGCCAAAAGTCTTGAGGTCTTCAAGTGTACGTTTCTGCGCATTTAACTGAGCAAGGATGCGTTCTGTTGTCTCTGGCATGAATGATTCCAGAAGAGTTGCTCCCATTGTGATTCCCTCAACCAGATTATAAAGAACAGTTGCAAGACGGTCTTTCTTTGCTTCGTCTTTTGCAAGTGCCCACGGCATTGTCTCGTCGATATATTTGTTCAGACGTTTAAACAGCGTAAATACTTCTGTCATTGCATCTGCAACACGCAGTTTGTCCATCTTCTCAGCAACTTTGCCCGGAACAGCCAGTGCAAATGCTTTGAGGTCTTCATCAACCGGTTCAACGACACCTTTGTTTTCTACCACGCCGCCAAAGTATTTATTTGACATGGAGATGGTACGGTTTACAAGGTTTCCGAGAGTGTTTGCAAGCTCGGAATTCAGTCTTTCTACCATCAGTTCCCATGTGATCACACCATCATTTTCAAACGGCATTTCATGAAGTACGAAATAACGGACAGCATCTACACCAAAGAAATCTACAAGTTCATCTGCATAAATAACATTTCCTTTGGATTTACTCATCTTGCCATCGCCCTGAAGTAGCCACGGATGTCCGAATACCTGTTTTGGAAGCGGCAGATCCAGTGACATCAGGAAAATCGGCCAGTAAATAGTATGGAAACGGATGATATCTTTACCGATCAGATGAAGGTCTGCCGGCCACAGTTTGTTGAACTGTTCGGAGCTTTCGCCGTCGCAGTCATATCCGATTCCTGTGATATAGTTTGTCAGAGCATCCAGCCATACATAAACAACGTGTTTCGGATCGAAATCTACCGGAATACCCCATTTGAAGGAAGTTCTGGATACGCAGAGATCCTGAAGTCCCGGAAGAAGGAAGTTGTTCATCATCTCGTTTTTACGTGATTCTGGCTGGATGAAATCCGGATGTGTATTAATGTAATCGATCAGACGGTCTGCATATTTGCTCATTTTGAAGAAGTATGCTTCTTCTTTTGCAGGAACGCATGGACGTCCACAGTCCGGACATTTACCGTCTACAAGCTGTGATTCTGTAAAGAAAGATTCACAAGGCGTACAGTACATTCCTTCGTAATGTCCCTTATAGATATCTCCTTTTGCATACATTTTCTTAAAGATCTTCTGAACCTGTTTTTCGTGGTCAGCATCTGTGGTACGGATGAATTTGTCATAAGATGTATTCATCAGATCCCAGATTCTCTTGATCTCACCGGATACGTTATCTACGAATTCCTTTGGTGTGATTCCTGCTTCTTCTGCTTTGAGCTCGATCTTCTGACCATGCTCGTCAGTTCCTGTCTGGAAAAATACATCGTATCCTTCCTGTCTCTTGTAACGTGCGATCGCATCTGCCAATACGACCTCATAGGTATTGCCGATATGCGGTTTACCGGATGTATAGGCAATCGCGGTTGTGATATAGTATTTCTGCTTATCCATTTTATTTCCTCCTGAATATATATTTCATAGTGATACCCTGCGGCTTGCTGCGTAGCACGCTGCTCCCAGGGTATAAAAAAACGCCCTCTCTATTCTATATAGAGAAGACGAGTCCTGCCCGTGTTACCACTTCTGTTCGTTCCTGCCTCGCGGTCAGAAACCTCATCGGGTGCGATTCCAGTCTGACATTCCAATCATTTCTATGATGATCTGTCGCTGTCATGATACCCTTCCGCTATAACAGGCGGTCCTGTTGCAGTCTGAATAGTTGCCGAACTATCATTTCCAACATATCACATGATTGCCTCATTGACATCGATGCTCATCTCGACTGCACCTCTCCCAAGCCATCTTCCATCTGCACCTGCACTTCCCTCTCAGCCACAGGAATCGAATGATTCTTTTTCATTCTGCACTACTCTTCTACTCATAGAATAGCAATTCTTCCATCGGGGAATTCTCTGTAATGTGGCCAGCAAATGTACTCTCTTGTTCGTTGAGTTTGCTTATATGCTGCGGAAATTCATGTTTCCGCTTCTTTAGAAATAGTAGCATATTTACCCATATTTGTAAACTGCGAATTTCGATGCCATAAATATGCATAATCCTACATATTTAGCACACACTACCTCCTGTCAGCATCCTCTATCTAACATGAGAATTGACTACCTGATGTTCCAATTGACGAACATATATTCTGAGTTGTATTATAAATTCAAGAAACAGTCCTTAAATTATCTGACACTAACTATTTCTATTTTTCCCAAAAGGAGGGATTTTTATGCAAGCTTTATCACAGACAAACACAGGCGATACCTGTACCATTAAATGGATGTTCGGTGTTCCGGAAATCCTTGAAACTATGAGAAACATGGACATCAAAGAAGGCAGCACCATCCAGGTTATTCAGAAATGCCGCGACTGGCTGATCATCGGAAGCAATAATCGACGACTCGCAGTTGGAAATGAAGTGGCGGACCGGATACAGGTGTAATAAGAAAAATACAGCTCTACTGATAAATATTCTATCAGTAAAGCTGTATTTATATTACGCCAACTATTTCATTCTAAACTCAATCGTCACTTTAAACAGATCTCCATCAAGATACAGTTTAAATTCTCCACCCTGAAGCTGTACAAGATCTTTCGCGATTGACAGGCCCAGGCCGCTGCCCTCGGTGTTTCGGGAAACATCGCCACGGATGAATCGCTCTGTTAATTCCTCTGCAGAAATGTTCAGTGGCTGTGCGGAGATATTTTTGAGAGAAAGCTGCACATTCGGTCGGTCAACTTTTACGTCTACATAGACTCTCGTATTTTCCATCGCATATTTGGATACATTTCCAAAAACATTCTCAAGTACTCGCCAGAGTCTGCGTCCATCGGCACAGATGATTGCTTCTTCCTCATCGAAATGAACCACCATCGTCAGATTTCTTTCTTCAAATTTCTCTTCGAATTCACCGATCACCTGATGTACCAGTTCAATAAAATTCAGATCTGTCATTTCCAGTGCAATATTGCCGGTGCTGGCTTTAGATGCTTCTACAACATCCTCAGTCAGTACTTTAAGTCTCTGTGCCTTGTTTTCCAGCACTTCCAGATATCCCCTGATCTTCGGATCTTCCGGATTTTCACGCTTCAAAAGATCTACATAATTGATGATTGAAGTAAGCGGAGTCTTGATATCATGAGAAACATTGGTGATCAGTTCCGTTTTCATACGCTCATTTTTAAGGCTGTTCTCTACCGCTGCGTCCAGGCCTTCACCGATATGGTTGATATAATCTGCTACCATCTCCTGTTCTCCAGAAAGCTTCTCTGTTGGAATCTTGTATTGAAGGTCACCATCCGTGATTTTTTTCAGACCAGCTATGATCTGCTCTCTTCCCCAGGCTTTTTTGATCAGATAATAAAGAACTGCACAGTCCATTACGATCATCAAAAGCAACGAAAGCGCTGAACCACCCTCAACTGTCATTCCGGTAAACATAAACTGTAAAAATATAAATATTCCAAATAACAGAATTATTTTTACTCTGCTGATCATATTGCCACCAAGAAAGACAAGCAGATCACTGCATTTCGAAAAGCATTTTCTTACCAATAGCAGGATATGCCTCAACAGGCTGTCTCTCCAGAGCGATCTCGCCTTGATCCTTCGTACCAGACTGAGCCATCCGGCCAGGAACCATATTCCAAACCAGAGTCCTAAAGTGCCAAATCCAATCGTCTTCCAGACAATTCGCATTTCTTCGTCATCCATTGCCTGAACAATTACAGAAGTACCCATCAGCCATATCATAAATACCACTACTGCTACGATTTCCGTGTAACATCTGTCAAAAAAGTTCAGATGTACTTTTTTATCCTCGTTATTCCGTCCGGCTCCTATCGTCAGGATCACAACTCCTGCAAGTGCCAGAATCAATGCCAGCACAGAACCAGCCATAACCGGCACCAGCCACGGCTCAAATTTATCATAAACGAGTTTTTCCTGCTTGATCCTGTCTAACACAGGAAAATCTTTATCCACAGAAACAAAATAGAGATAATTTTCTCCGGCAAGTCCTGTATTTTTGAGCATATTCTGCCAGTAAGATACTGTCCAGTCCGAAATATTGGAAAAGCCCAATACACAATCCTGTGTATCAGGAGCGATCAGCATAAACGGACCGGCTCCGGAAGTCAGTTTATCCAGCGTTTTCAGATAATTCGATGATGTAACATCTTTTATATTTGTGTATACTTTACCGGACTTTGTGTCTACGTACATATAGTTGACATTCGTTGCTCCCGATGCATATGTTTTCAGGATTTTTTCACCATAGGAAGCATCGCTGTACTGTACCAGTGCTTCATACAAATACTGATATGCCTTGCTGAGATTTCCTTTCCATTCTTTATTATTATTTACAACATCCAGGATGCTGTCAGCTCCGTCCGGCTTGTATACTTCTTTCAGAGGTGCATCATTATTTCCACTGGATTCATAATTGTACACATCTGTATAGACAACATTTCCATCCGCATCTGTAACGTACTCCACACCGTTATTGCGAATTCCTATATTATCACTTTCATAACCATAATACGTATACTCTCCAGCTGAGAGCATGGAAAGTATATCCTTTGTATTCTCTGTCCCCTCATCTTCATCACTGCCAAAGACAAATTTCAGTTCCCCGGTAGCAATCTTATCTGCAAAATCTCTATAATACATATAATAATCGCTGCCATCCGGCTGACGGCAGATCAGAACGTTTGTGCTTGTATCCCAAGATGAACTTTTTGCCCAGTCATACAGGTCACCTGCCCTGTACGCAAGTCCCGATGTGTTTTTGTGTGTCAGTGTATCTCCCCGGTTCAGCTCCTTAAGATCAATCAATTCCTCATCATCCGCCTGATCCAAAATATGCCGCTCATTAATCGCATAAACGATCGTATGAGAAAGATTATACACATTATCTGTAAAGCTCTGGGAATCCACATAATCCTTACTGTCCAGCGGCTGGACACCCTTACTCATAATAAGCACGGATGCCCCGGCCCCCGCACAGACTGCTACCATAAAAAATACCGTCAGCAGCACCAGAAGTCCCTTGATACCACTCTTTCTATACCACCTTGTCTTCATTTATACCCCTTTCCTTTCCCGGGTGAATCCATCTGATTTCTCCGATTGCAAACACAGGAGTTTTTTACAGATTCCTGCAAAAGATTAAATTTTATCCACTTTATACCCAAGTCCCCACACGACTTTGAGATAGCGTGGTTCCTTCGGATTGATTTCTATCTTCTCCCTGATGTGACGGATATGGACAGCAACCGTATTGTCCGCAGCAATCGCTTCTTCTTCCCAGATACTCTCATAAATCTGATTGATAGAAAAAACTCTGCCCTGATTCTGTAGCAGAAAAAGAAGAATCCTGTATTCGATCGGTGTGAGTTTGACAACATCGCCATCAACCGTAACTTCTTTACGGTCATCATCAATCTCAAGCCCGCCGGTCCTGTAAACATTTGCCTTTTTTTCTGCCATCGCACCCAGCTGCGTATATCTTCGGAGCTGTGATTTAACTCTCGCCACCAGCTCAAGCGGATTAAAAGGTTTCGTCACATAATCATCTGCTCCGACATTCAGTCCAAGGATCTTGTCTGCATCCTCTGACTTTGCAGATAAGATGATAATAGGAAGCACATTTTTTTCACGAATCTTTAACGTTGCCCGGATTCCGTCCAGTTTCGGCATCATCACATCAATGATCAGAAGATCTACCTTATTATTCTGCAATACCTGTATTGCCTGTTCGCCGTCATATGCCTTCAGAATGTGATACCCCTCCTGTGTCAGATAGATTTCTATTGCCTCTACGATATCCTTATCATCATCGCATACCAGTATCTCAGCCATTTTCTTTCCCCTGCCTCCTGTGTTTTATGAATTTACTATAACTGTTAAGAATTAATATCTATGGGGTAAAATATTAAGACTTTCTTAGGATTTCTCTTTCTCTCTATCATACCAGAAAATCTGTATAAAAAAAATCCAATTTCTTTGTTGACAAAACTATACCAATATGGTACAGTATAGTCACAGCAGAGAAATAATAACAATTACTATTATTAAATAAAACAAACTTAAATCGAAAAGGAGATTAAGATTATGGCTAAATGGGTATGTAATGTATGTGGTTATGTTTACGAAGGTGACGCTGCTCCGGAAGTCTGTCCGGTATGTAAAGCTCCTGCTTCCAAATTCACCAAACAGGATGACAACCTGACATGGGCTGCTGAACACGTTGTTGGTGTTGCTCAGGGTGTAAGCGAAGACATCCTCGCAGATCTGAGAGCAAACTTCCAGGGCGAATGCTCTGAGGTTGGTATGTATCTCGCTATGGCAAGAGTTGCTCACAGAGAAGGTTATCCGGAAGTTGGTCTTTATTATGAGAAAGCTGCTTACGAAGAAGCTGAGCATGCTGCTAAATTCGCTGAACTTCTCGGTGAAGTTGTTACTGACAGCACAAAGAAAAACCTCGAAATGCGTGTAGAAGCTGAGAACGGTGCTACTGCTGGTAAATTCGATCTGGCAAAACGTGCTAAAGCTGCTGACCTTGACGCTATTCACGATACCGTTCATGAAATGGCTAAAGATGAAGCCAGACACGGAAAAGCATTCGCTGGACTGCTTAAGAGATATTTCGGAGAATAAAATTTTAAATTTTATATGAAACAGCTGATCCCCAGGGCATATGCCCCGGGGATCTTTTTTAATCAGATTTTTTTATACTCTCCGCAATCTTTTTCTTACTGTCATTCCGCACTTCATCACGGAGACATGTCAGATACTCCGAAAACTGCACTTTATCATTTCCATAGGTCATCTGCAGATCATATTCCAGCGGAATCCATGTACTGATATCCGACTCATTATGCTGGATCAGAGCTTCCAGATTATCCAGTGCCTTATAGATTCTGGCTTCCAGCGTCTTCCGCTCTTCCATTTCTCTGTAAAGCTCCTGCATTTCACTGACAAAAGGTTCCGGCAGCTGCATCACCCATTCGTTTAAAAGTGATGCTTCCTTTTCTTCATCTTTTTCTGACTTTTCAAAGGTTGGTATGTCCCCGGTAAATGCCTCTCCAAGGTCATGGATCAAGCACATTTTCATTAATTTTTCCAGATCTGCTTCCGGAAACTCATCACTGACAAGATATGCCATCAACGTAATTCTCCAGGAATGCTCCGCCACACTTTCCCTGCGGCCTCTGGATGTATAACAGTGCCTGGTGGCATCTTTCAGACGCTCCGCCACAGCTAATGTTTCTATCAGTTTCTCAGGTTCCATCTATCTGCTCAGTCCCCTTTTTGTATTTTAAGTTGTTTTATTATAACACTTTTTAAGCAGTATCGTCTATAAATAATCTTTTTCATACTCAGGCAAAAGCCTCTGGTACCTGACAGAAATCTCGCATTTCAAACAAAAACGATCCCCGCAATTGCTCACGGAGATCGTCTCTTACACTTTATTTCGTTGTTATTTCACAGTCACCTTACAGGTCATTTTCTTAGAACCGCTCTGAACTGTGATCGTTGCTGCTCCTTTTTTCAGACCTTTTACCACACCCTTGGATGTAACAGTTGCAACTTTTTTGTTAGATGATTTAAAAGTAATTTTTTCATCTGTGTTCTTTGGTGTTGCTATGGCTTTAATCTTGAAAGATTTTCCCTTGGAAACATTTTTTGCTGCCGGAACACCGGAAAGATTTGTTGTTTTTACACCTGTGACCTTTACTGTCACAACCACTTTCTTTTTACCGGATTTGACAGTAATCTTTGCTGTACCGGCTTTTTTCGCTTTGATCACACCTTTGGAGCTGACGGTAGCTACCTTCTTATTGGAAGATGAATAGGTAACTTTTTCTTTACTTGTCACTGGTGTAACAGTAATAGAAGAAGCCAGTTTCTTGTAAGTAGCTCCTTTTGCAAGTGTCAGTGATTTCGTCGTTGTTGTAATCTTAGTGGTTTTTACTGCTGCCTTCTGAACAGTTACCTTGAAGCTTGCTGTCTTTTTACTTGCCATAGTAACAGTAACTACAGCGCTTCCCGCCTTCTTGCCGGCAGTCAGCTTGAATGTTCCATTTTTGTTTACATTTGTTACTTTTACAGTTCCCGGTTTATTTGAAGTAACTGCTGTAACATAGTCTCCTTCTGAAAATCCTGTTGCTTTGAATGCAGTTGTGGACTGACCTGTTTTCATTTTCAATGAAGAAGCTGTCAGATAAATGGTACCTGGAACTTTTGCTATCGTATTCTGTTTCTCAATTACTGTACCACATACAGAACAATGACTTCCTTCGGTCTTTCCGTCTGCAAATACAGTCGGAGCTACTGCTGCATCTTTCACTACTGTGTGACCTTTTGCAGGAATTGACACAGTCTGCACTGCATCACAGGAAGCGCAATTCTCAACCTTGCTTCCCGCTGCTGTACATGTAGCTTTTTTTATAACATTCTTGGTAATCCAGCTGTGACTATGTACTTTATCTGTGGCATCAAAGTCATATCTTTTTTCATCGAACTGCACCCAATTCTCTGAACCCGGATTTTTACCCAAAGCCTTAAAAACAATCCATGTGGAATTTTTAGTCTTTCGGGTCATGGTCGGAACATCCCAGCCTTCCGTATACTGTACGCTCCAGTCATTTTCATCATACACAGTTTCAATTTTTAATGTCTCCGGATCTCCAACACCTGTTAATTTTCCCCCTACATAATGGTACAGAGCAACGCCCTTCTTCGCATAATCAATTACTTCTCCAACCTGTGGATTCAGTTTATTTCCATTTGCGTCTGTAAGAGCATCCGGTCCCAGCATCGGTGTGTTATTACCATGGTCTCCGTTATCTCCATCATCCCCGTCATCTCCATCATCATGTAAAGAATCTACCTGATAATCACGTCTTGCGATATAATTCCATCTTCCGTCTTCATCTTTCTCCAGAGCTGTCAGAGCAAAGCTGGTACCGTTTTCCGTTATTCTCTCCAATATCGGAAGTTCCTGCCCGGAAACTTCAATCCATTTCCATCCTTCTGTATCGTAGTCATTATCAGGTTCACCTGTTTCCTCATCTGTCCCTCTATAAATAATAATCTTATAATTATCTCCTGTTACAGGACTAAGTTTCTTCGTATCTTTTTCATAACGGAAAAGCTGTGGTTGCATATCTTTGGCAATATCAATCTGTTCTCCCACCTTAGGATTAAGTACATTTCCATCTGCATCCGTGACATTTTCCGGCATGATCACATATTCACTGATTTCAAAATAAACTTTACTGGTAAATGTTTTAAAAGCATCTGAGCTGACTGTCACATAAATACCAAAAGCTCCTGTTACCCCATGAGAATTTATAACAATATTATTATCATCTACAGAGACATCTACCTTTCCGGTATAGTCCCAATCATCTTCCATTGGTTTAAGTTCTAATTTGTATGCTTCTGAAATTGTCTCATCGCCATCTTCATCAGAATGATACACGCTGGTTGAAATCGTCATCTGGCTGTTTGGAAGCATAGTACCATTTCCTGTATGCCCGTCCATAAAATCATACATCAGACTATATTTGGATTCTTCTTCCCCTACAGCCTCTGTGCTTTCATCTCCGGCTGTAAAATCCACATTCTGCGTTTCTTCCGCTTCTTCCTGGATTTCTGCATCCTCACCGTCTCCTACGGAAAACTCATCCTCCTGAATATTTACTTCTGCATCCTCTGAAGCAGCCCCTTCTGATTCTACTGCTGCTTCTGCATCAGCATCATCCTGGCTCATTTCCACTTCCTGACCGGCATCTGCTGTCAGTTCCTCTGCTGCTACCGGTACGGCTACACTCTGTGTAACAGTAAGTGCCATTGCCAGAAGCATTGCGATTTTGTTTCTTTTCATATAAACCCCATTCCCTTCTTTTTTATTGTCTGCAAACAGACTGATAAATCATTATAAAATGAAAAAGGAACAAAACCCATTACCTCGCAGCATAGTTTATGTTTTTATTTACAAAAAAGCTCCTGCAAATTATATCGCAGAAGCTTTCAGACTGTTCTTTATTCAAATGTCGCTTTCGCTGTATCTACTGCATGATCTGCTTTATTCTCAATATCCGTATCATTTCCTGAGAACACACTTCCGGCAAAATCAATAACCTCATTTCCCGGCAGGCTGTCAATGCAGACAGCAGTTCCATTATCCGTAAATGTATTATTCACATAGTTTGGCGCAGTACCGTAAGCCATAGAGGTATTAAATTTCAAACCAACCGTATTATTCGCGAACGTACATTCCATTGCATTAACCCATGCACCATTCTGTGCAACAGCAGCCGTATCCCAACCCGTGAAGTTGCAATCGGTAAGAAGTACCAGACAATACGCATCCAGTCCGATTCCACCCTTACCTTCAAAATTAATCCCTGACAGATCTGCATAGTTACCATCATGTCCCTTTATACTGACAGTTCCGGTGAAAGTAGTCACCGCATCACCGTCTTTGCTTCCTGAAATACCCCAGACATGATCACCAAAAGTGATATCTCCGTCATAGGTCACTGCCGGAAGATGCAGATATACCGGTGTATCTGCGGACGCCTCTTCTTCAATGGAAGCGAGCAGGGCATTCAGCTCTTCGGTGGTCTCCATCGGTGTATCTTCCGCATAATAACTGACTGCCGGTTGTTTTTCAATCGTAAGTCTCGTACTGAGAAAAATTGTATCTCCATTCTTCATGGTAAGTGTCCACTGGATATCATTCGTTCCACTGTCAGATACATAATTGATATCAGAAACATACGCTGCATTTGGGAAGCTTTCATTGTACACCGGTTCTACATATTCCATTTTCTGTGAACCTTCTGATGGATTTGTATCTACTTTGCAGGACTCTACCTCTTTGGAAAATTCTTCTCCGGCCAGCTCTCCTGTATCTTTGTTTAATACATACAGCTGGCATGGAAGTGCACTGTTCATTCCTTCCGACAGAGTATCTGTGCGCTCCCCCTGGGCATGTCCCGTCATACCACCTTCCTCAGAAAAACTCAGCAGGACTTTGTATGATTTTCCCTTATCCGTATAAGTGATCTGTGCACCGCCTTCATATATTTCTGGTCTGTGATAGATAGAAAAAGCGATTCCGATAACCGCAGCTACGGCCAGAACTGCCACTCCTATCACTGCCTTCTTTCTCCACTTTCTTGGCGTCTTTATCTCTTTCTTTTCTGTCTGAACTGTTGTACAATGTGGGCAGAAAGACGCGTCATCCGGCAGTATCTCCCCACATTTTATACACTTTTTGCTCATTGATTTCCCCCTTATCTCTTTTTATTTTCTTCTCTATTTTTATAGAAAATTTACTACAGAACTTCCATCAGATGAAGAATATTCTTGTATCTCTTTGCTGGATTTACCATCGTACAGCGTTGAACGATTCTTCCCATTCTGCCACCTGCAAGTTTCCTGGAAGGATGTTCGCCGGTCAGCATAATATTAAGTAAAACACCAAGCGCATAGATATCTGCCCGTCCATCCGACTGCGAAAGGCCATACTGCTCCGGTGCTGCAAATCCGGTCGTTCCCAGAATCTGTGTATCTTCCTGAATTGTGCTTTTATATATTCTGGATGCATCAAAATCGATCAAAACAGCTTCTTTTCCACGTATAATAACATTATCTGGCTTCACATCTCTGTGCACCACACCCATAGAATGAAATACCCACAATGCAGAACAAAGCTGTCTTGCAATCTGTTTCGACTCCGCAGTTGTCAGAAGACCGCCTTCAAGGATCTCGCTAAGCGTATCACCCTGCACATATTCTTCCAGCAGAGCTGTCTTTCCATCTTTTTCTCCGACTTCCATTATTTGCGGCAGATTTGGACAGGAAACATTCAGAAGTTTCTGATAAACTTCACTGTTTCCATAAAAATGCCGGAAAATATAACGGGTGCCGCTGTCTCTGTGACGTACAAGTGAGACCTCGCCCCGTTCACTTTTTTTGATCAGCATGAGCACATCATATTCGCTATGAACTGCACCCAAAAGACTGTCGTAAATATTCATATTTCTCATCCTTACTCGTTACTGTTGTAACTGATATTCCTTTTTACTATGCGGTCTGCATATTGTTTTTCAGAACTGTTTATAGTATATTTTAATTTATGTATACTATTTAAAATATTATAACTTATTAGTAATTATTCAGCAAGTAATATAACAAATAGAATATTTGTATTACTATTAATACTATTCGTAAAGCAGCACGAATAGCAATATATTGTTCAAAAATAACGATGAGTAAAGGCGCGGATTATGAAAAAGAAAAATACAGATGGTTTACAGCAGGAACTTATGGATTCACCAGATCTGACTCAGTTTCTGTCACAAAACCAGGAACAGTTTGTAAATAGAAATGTAGCAGAATTATTAAACCATCTGTTTGAAAAGAAAAATATCTCAAAAGCAGCTCTCGCCAAACAGGCAGGCATGAGCGAAATCTATCTGCACCAGATTTTTGCCGGTCGCCGGAATCCTTCCCGAAACCGTCTGCTGTGTCTGTGTTACGGTCTGAATGCAAGCGTAGAAGAAACCCAGGAATTATTGAGACGTTGTGGAAAAGCCCAATTATATCCCAAGCTGAAACGTGATGCAATTATATATTACGGACTTCTGCATAAACTTGATCTTTTTGAGATCAACGACAAACTGTTTGATGAAAACGAAGAAACTTTATTCTGAAACTGCATCTTTTCATTTATCATTTGGCAAATAACAAATGAACATCAAAATCCCCTTTGAAACATGATACGCTGTCCGTACCCTGGAGATATCAATGTTCCAAGGGGATTTTTCTGTCTGTCACTAACAAATGATTGAAAGTCTGTTGCAATACCAAACATTTTCCCAAATACTCTTTCATATTATAGAAAAAATACGTATACTAAAATTATATATATCTGAAACAGTCTCTCAAACAATAAAAAGGAAGTGTCATTTATGAGCGTAATGAATACATACAGTGGGCGAAAATTTGATCCAATGAAGATCGCCTCAGAAGATGTTTATCTGGAAGATATTGCACATGCTTTAAGTCTTGTCTGCCGCGGTGGCGGGCAGATCCGGTGGTTTTATTCTGTAGGCCAGCATTCCATTAACTGTGCTCATGAAGCTCTGGCACGTGGATGGTCTGACCGAATGGCTCTTGCCTGTCTTCTGCACGATGCAAGTGAATGTTACATTTCCGATGTCATCCGCCCGGTTAAAGTCCATCTGCAGAACTACCTGGAAATCGAATCTATGATCATGGATGCGATCTGGGAAAAATTTCATCTTGATGACCTAACTGATGAAGAGAATCAAAAATGGAAACAGATTGATAATGAAATCCTGGAACTGGAATTAAAAACTCTTATGAAAGGTGAAAAAGACAGGGAAATCATCCCCCTGTCTTCTACTCCTGACCTGTCTGAGCGCACTTTCAGTTCTGTAGAAAAAGAATTCAAAGAACTTGCACTTGAACTGTTTCAGAAACTTTCTTAATTTCGTCCAAAACTTCGTATCTCCTGCCGAACATTATCTTCCATACAATACAGAGGATGACTCACCCAGCCGGTTATACAATTTTACTGCATCATCAATATGCGGATTACCTGTGCCCGGTGCACCAGCTGTTACAAGAATATATTCCACTCCATCAATTTCTGCAAAACTTGCGAGGCAATGACCTGCCTGACTCGTGTACCCGGTCTTGCCTCCTTTGATCTCTCCATCGATCACAGAAGTATCCGACAAATTCTTAAACATCGTACTGTAAAATGTGATTCCATCCGGATGAATATTTGTTCCTGATGTAGAATGATATGGACTTTCAATGATCTCACGGAAAGTGTCATTTTTTATCGCATAACGAAGCAACAGCGCAATGTCTTTTGCTGTGCTGTAATGATCTTCCCTGTGCAGTCCTGAAATGGAACTGAAATGAGTACCTGTCATTCCAAGCTTCTCTGCTTTTTCATTCATAAGAGTTACAAAATCACTCACCGAACCCGCAACGGTGTCTGCCAACGCTACGCAGCACTCTGCACCGGACGGAAGCATGACTCCGTAGAGAAGATCAATTGCCTTCACTGTCTCATTCGGCTGAAATCCAGCCTGCATTGCATCCTGCACATAAAGATCCGCTACCATATCGTTTGTAATCGTAATCTCCTGATTCAGATCCTTGAGATTTTCAATCGCAAGGATTGTAGTCATGATCTTTGTCATAGAAGCCGGATACATCTGTTCTTCACCATTAATATCACCGATGACTTTGCCACTCTTTGCATTCATGAGCACCGCATAAGGGCTGTTGATCCCTGTGATATCCAGTTCCTCGACTGCAGGTTTACGGATACTGTTTACGAAGTTGGTGATTCCTGTTCCCAGTCCCAGATTATGCCCCACGATCATTACAAGAACGACAACTACGATCAGTTCTGCAGCGATCAGACCCTTGAGCCTGCCCTTCTTTTTTCTTCGACCGTTATTTCTTTTATTTCCTGTATTTGAAGTATTTCTACGTTTCTTATCAGCCATACCGCCCCTTCTTTTCTATTGAAGTTTCTTATTATTGTATCATATTACCACAAAATCCTGTAAAAAACTTTAATGTTTTATTAAGAAAGGAAGGGAACCCTGTGATGGGTATGATTGGAGATGCAAGGGCGGGGGTGGGTGTATCCGGAGTGGGAAAATTCATCGGTTCTAAAGTACTAAGACTCTGATATTTTGCTAAAAGCGATCATAAAAATGTCAAACTCGCTTCGCTCAAACAGTGCCATTTTTATGATCAACACAAAATTCCAGAGTCTAAGTACTTTCACGAACCTCTTCAGGCTTCCCCCTCCGGATACACTCCCTCCCCCGCCTCCATCCCTTCCAACACAAACTCACTCACCAACCCTTTGAAATAAATTGTCGCTCCACCACATCGCAACCATTCCTAAAAAGTATCCACCATATTATATCTCTATTATCCATTTCTTCCCCAGCAAACTCAGCCTTTTTGTTTTTCAGCGTGGCCGACAAGGGGGAGTCCGAGGGGGAACAGCGGCCTTCGCAACTGTGAGCGAGTTCCCCCTCGGATGGTTTTCATATTTCCAAATATAAAAAAGTATATTAAAGAAAAAATTTCGGAAACATAAAAAAAAGACACCCTTCAAAAGGGTATCTTTTTTGTCATTTATTTAGGCGAATTTAGCCGGGTTAACTTTCACACCAGGTCCCATAGTAGGTGTAAGAACGATACTCTTCATGTACTGTCCTTTCAGTGTGCTTGGTCTAGCTTTAACGATCGCCTCAATCAGCGTCTGGAAGTTGTCGCTTAACTGTTCCTCAGTAAAGGAAGCTTTACCGATCGGAACATGGATGATATTGGTTTTGTCAAGACGGTATTCAATCTTACCTGCTTTGATATCATTGATCGCTTTTGTAACGTCCATAGTTACTGTTCCAGCTTTCGGGTTTGGCATAAGACCTTTTGGTCCAAGTACACGACCAAGACGTCCTACAACACCCATCATGTCTGGTGTAGCAACAACAACGTCGAAATCCAGCCATCCTTCGTTCTGAATTCTCGGGATGAGATCTTCTGCTCCTACGTAATCAGCTCCAGCTGCTTTAGCTTCTTCAGCTTTAGCGTCTTTTGCGAATACAAGAACACGAACTTTTTTACCAGTTCCATGAGGCAGAACTACTGCACCACGGATCTGCTGATCTGCATGACGTCCATCGCAGCCTGTACGGATGTGAACTTCGATAGTTTCGTCAAATTTAGCAACTGCGGATTTCTTTACAAGGCTGATAGCCTCAGCGGTATCATATAATGTTGCGCGGTCTACTGCTTTAGCAGCTTCCACGTATTTCTTTCCTCGTTTCATTTCTA
>ENA-ORTN01000192-ORTN01000192.1-human-gut-metagenome-genome-assembly--contig:-NODE-192-length-67112-cov-19.041979_pt1 | contig 67112 bp, 75 predicted proteins | sample MGYA00242070_ERZ509189 | MGnify/ENA primary metagenome ERZ509189 (study PRJEB26280, sample SAMEA2338821) | human gut metagenome | biome: human gut; feature: human-associated habitat; material: faeces...
AAGCGCAACCTTGCCAAGGTTGAGACCGCGGGTTCGAGTCCCGTTGTCCGCTCCATTCGAAAGCTTCCGGAAGGAAGCTTTTTCATATCCGACCGCAAATCCGGGCGTCATCCTCAATTCATCCCGACCGAAATCCGAACTGGAATCCTCCTCTGTTGAGAAAACGTTTGACCACAATGTGAACGTTCTCTTGAAAAGAGATAATCCATGCGAGAGGCTAGGAGAAGTTCCGCCAAAACAGGCAACGATGCCGGGGGAGAGCGGAACGGACGGAGGTAAAACAAATGAACGAGAACAGCGACATTATTTTCGTGCCGGACGATTCCGCCAGCCACGAGTGGACGGAACGGGACAGCGAACTCGTAGAGGAGTATGCGGCCCAGCTTATGAGCATGAGCATCTAGCCGGAAATTAGATGGGGCCGGGTTCCCTCTTCCATGACAGGAAAAGACGTCGCATTCGTACTGTAACTGCGGCGTCTTTTCCTTGTTTTCGTTTAGAATGGAGACTTGCCGCCAAGGCATCGAACACATGGAAAGGCGTATTGTTGGCTGAGATCAGACGGGAGATGGAACGGCTTCGACCCGTATACGAAACCGGTGTCCTACGGTTGCTGCTGCGTAACAATTCCATGCTGTACGTCGCGTTGTTGCGTTCCACGTTCGACCCGCTGACGGGGGAGCTGCCGCGCGAAATCGTCGAAGAACGGTTCGCACGCAGTCTCAACCGGCTCATCGAAACCGGCGATTACACGCTGAAAGACGGGCAGACTGCGCGCGAGGCCGCGCATTCGGTCCTGCTTGACCTCGCCCGCGAAAGGGAAGGCGACTACGCCTGGCTCGCCAATTCCATGGACGTGGCCTCGCACCGCTACCTGTACCGTCTCACAGCGCGAGCGCACCGTGCCATCGAAGCGCTCGACCGGCTTGAGGACACCACGAAAGCGCTGTCCGGCGCGCAGGCCAACAGCATCATCATGGAAATCGAGCATGCTCGCATGCAGTTGACCGCCGATCCGCGCGAGCGCATCCGCCTGCTGAAGAGGGACATTGAGGAACGGCAGAAGGAAATCGACGAGCTGGAACATAGCGAGGCCTTGGAAAAGCTCACGTCCGAACAGGTCGGCGACATCATCGGCGTGATTCACAACACTCTGCGAGGAGTGCCCATCGACCTGCGCGAGCTCGCCCTTTCTGAACGGGACAACGGCGACGCGCTCCGACGGCGCATGCAGGCCGGCGCCATGAGCGTGGAAAGCATCCTCACCGCATACCATGACGAATACCGACGCGCGTTCCGCGAATCCGACAGCGGACGTCGTTTCGAAGACGCGTTCCAAGTCATCGTCACCGACGAAGGCCGGCGCGAGATCGACGACGCGGTGCGGGACATCGCCAGAAACCCCTATTTGGATGGCGAGCCGAGCGTGCTGCTCAACCAGGTGCGTTCCGAACTCAAACGCATCTATGAAGGCATCGAGGACGTGCGCCGGCAGATCCGCACGTCCGACGAGGCGGTCAGCCGTCTCGTACGCCAGCAGACCGACACGAGCTACCGGACCATGCTCGCCAAACTCAACCAGCTGTTCGCAAAGACCAGCGCCGAAGCCAAAGCCCATCCCAATGACCAAAGCCGGCCCTACCATACGGACGCCGGGCAGGCGAAATTCCCGACATTGCCATCTCGTCCGGCCAGATCAATGGCGCGCGCCGCATCATCCAGCCTGAACGACGCCCCAGCGGCGACCATCGAAGCGCCGGACCTCAAGAACATGGTCGAAATATGCGGGCCACGGCTGACGCGCATGATCAGGCTTATCCGCAGCAATCCGGTGACGACATCGGACGGCATGTTCGTGGACCTCGCGGCAAGCTTCAACCAGCTGCCGAAAGCCGAACGGAGGGAAAGCGAACTGGTCGGCTTCCTCAGTGCCCTGCGCACGCAGGACGACTCGTCATACGTGACATGGCGCTGCATATCGATCGACGGCAGCGAACGCGTATGGCGCACCAAACCCATTCTCACCACCGAAACGACGCTCGACGACATCATCGAGGAAACGATCCTGACAGGAGGGGAGCCGGTATTGGAAGAGGCCGGCAGCCAGCAGGCCTCGACCGCGCTGTTCAACGGCGACACCGGCGACATGCCCGTCGAAGCGCGCATGGCCGCGATCGCGCTCAAACGCGAACGCTACATCGACGGCAGCCTGTATGACCTCGCCTGCGAGAACCGTGAGGTCGTGGAACGTTCGCTCAACAACGACATGCTCAGACTGGTCGACAACACGAAATACCGCATCATGTACGCGTCGCCGGTCACCGACTCGGAGACATGCATCCGTTCGTTGAAAACACGTATGAGCCTCACCCGCGAGGAGGCCGCCACGCTTGCCGCGCTACGCATCAAAGCGTTGGAATACGAAAACCAGAACGCCGAACCATGCGACTGGCTTATCAGCTTCGACGACATCCGCGCATTGCTCGCCACCGGCGCGGGATTCCTCACCGCCAGCAACGACGAGGAAGGCACTGCGAAGAAAATCACGTCCATCATCTCACGCATGCGCACCTACGGGTATCTCGCGCCGATCGAAGACGACGACATGTACGTCCTCACGCCACTGGTGCCCATGGTGCTCGACCGCGGCCTCGCCGACCAGTGGCTCGGATCCGAAACCACGGACGAGAACGCATCCGCCGACGGCCGCACCAACGCCGGCCCGGACGACAGGCCCATGGAAGACATAGAACAAGACGCATTCGATTTCAACACCGACGACAACCGTTTCGACGAGGAGGAACACTGATGGCAGACGGCATGAAGATCGTTTCCGACAAGTGGATGCTACAAAGCCGACAAATCGTCAACTGGGCTCATACGGCGGCTGGCACGAATTCCGCCCATCCATGGACGAAACCATGCCGGTGACCCTGCTCGCCGGCGCCAGCGAATCAGGCAAATCCACACTCGTCGACGCGCAAATCTCACTCCTCTACCCATCCGGAACCCCCTACAACAAGGCGTCGAACTCCGGACGTTCGGAACGCAACGACTACACCTACCTGCGTGGCATGATCGGCGTAAGCGATAGCGAAAACGGCGAAACGCCGATCTTCCTGCGCGGCAAAGACGCCGACGGCACCCCACAGAACATCTGGGGCGCAATCGTCGACACCTACGTGAACAAAACCGACGGAGGACTGCTCTCCTGCGGCAAATTCCTCTACCTGAACGCCGGAGACGGACAAGACGGACTACGCCGCCGCTACATCACCTGGAACCGAACCATCGACCCACGACTCATGGACCAGTACCGCAACACACCATTCACCCGGTCCATGTTCGAAAAAACCTATCCGGAATGCACCACGCACACCAACGCCGCGGCATTCCACGCCTCCATCTGGCAGGACATGGGCCTAAGCGCCGACGCCTGCCGCCTCCTGCACAAAATACAATCGGCGGACGCCCCCTCAAAACTCGACGACATCTTCAAGCAAGGCGTGCTCGACATACCCGAATCCATCCGCCTCGCCCACGAAACCGTCGACGACTACAACCGGTTCAACGAAAACTTCCACAGCATGGAAGACAAAATGGCCCGCGTCGCCATCCTGCAAAACATCCAGACACGCTACGGCGAATACGCAAAGCAAACCAGCGAACGACGCGAATACGAACCCATCAACCCCGACAGCGAACATGGCAACGCAACACTGTCCGCATGGGCGCGCTCGCGCATGGCCAGCGAAGTGCGCGCTGGTCTGCCGGCCGCGCAGCGCAAGGTCAAGGAGTCGCAGGAGGCCATCGATCGGGCGATGCAGCGCGTCGGCGAGCTCAACACGCGAATCGACGCCGTCAAGGAACGTATCCAAGGCATCGACGGCGGCAGTCTGCAGCAGCTCGGCAAGGATCTTCAACGCGTGCGCCAGGACATCGACGAGGCGAGCAGGCAACGTCATGCCATAGCCGAACGATTCGAACAGGTCGAAGGCAGGCTTCCCGACAGCGAGCAGACATGGGACGCCAAACGCGCCATGCTCGCCGAAACGCTCGACACATACGAGGAACGGTTGAAGGACGCGAACGCCAGATTCCAGCAGCTGGTAGGGGAGCGTCACGACCGCCAGCGCGACCGTGACAGCCTACGACGGGACTATCAGCGCAAGCTCACGCACAGGACGCGCATCAGCGATGACATGGACGACGCGCGCACGCTTATCATGCGGGCGACCGGATTGGACGCGTCCGAACTGCCGTATGTGGCCGAACTGATGGACGTGAACGAACAGGACGAACAGTGGCGTCTGGCAATGAACGTCACCTACGCGCCCATCGCGCAGACCATCCTCGTCGACAAACGCCACGAGCAAGGATTCGCGGCGAAAATCAGCGCCATCGACCCGAAACTCATGACACGACGCACGTGGCGGTTCATCGACACCGGCATGCAATACGAATCCTCCGCCAGCGAAGGCTGGATGTCGTCGAAACTGCAATACCGGGAGGACTCTCCGTTCGCCGGATGGCTGAAAAACCAGACGACGTCGCCACGGTTCGACGCGCGTTGCGTGCACGCCATCGACGACATGAACCATGACGAACGACAAGTGCAGGCCGACGGACAAATCAAATCCGGCGACCGTGGATTCCACGGCAGCAAAGGACTACACCAGGTCATCGGCTTCATGAACGAACAATACCTGGCCGAACTGAAAAACCAACTCGACAAGGCGGAGCAGGCGTTGCAGAACGCCGACCGTCGAAGCGAACAAATGTCCAACGCCATCAGCCTGCTGCAAGACGAGCACGAGCTCGCACGAATCGTAGCCGACATGCCATGGAGCAAAATCGACGTGAACGGACTACGGGAACAGGAAACGCGAATCCGCAGGCAGATCGAACGCATCGAAAACGACCCGGAACTCGGCCAACTGCAAACCGAACTGAAACAGCTCAACCAACAGGCCACCGCCGAAAACAGAAACCAGTACCAAGCCGAAGACGACCTCGACAAGGCCCAACACGCCGTCCAAGCCGAACAAGCATGGCTCGACGCCTACGGCAACGACGACTTCGACGACGCCACACTATCCAGCATGGTATCGAACCTACTCGCCGACGCATACGAGAACTGCTTCGGCGCATCCGTACGCGCACAAGACCGGCCAAAACTCATCGCAGGCCTCTTCGACCATGAAAGCGAAACACCATTCCACACGCGCGCGCTACGCAACATCGTACGCATCGCACGCACACGAATCCAAGAAATCGACGCCAGATCCAACCAACTGCGCGCCGACACGGAACGCATCATGGACGACTACCTCAACAACCACTCCACAGACGACAACACCGTCATGGCAAGCGTGGAAGACTACCGATACTTCCTCGACGAACTCGACGAACTCAACATGCTCGTCACCCGCGCCGCAACCGACGAAGAATACGCCAACAGCGTCAAAAAACTCTACATGAGCTTCCAACAGCTCAACCGTGCGCTACGCACCGACGAAGAAAACATCAAAGAACAACTCAACCGCATCAACAGCATGCTCAAAGGACAACAATTCGGCCCACAAGGCGGCAGACTATCACTCGACGTGACCTTCAGCCCAATCGACCGACAATTCGAAACAACCCTCAGCCGCATCCTGTCAAAACTGGAAGACTGGACGCGCAACGCAAGCGACAATCCCACGGAAACACGCAAAGCATTCAACAACTGCGAAACATTCGTGAACAGACTGCACAACGAACTCGACAAAATACACGACACCAACGGCATCAAAGCATACGGCGCACGCAACCTCGACCCACGCGTACGCAGCTCATTCTACGCAATCGTGCACCACGACAACGCCCCCGACGAACGCATCAGCTCCACCGGCGGAAAATCCGGCGGAGCCCTCCAAGAACTCACCTCATTCGTCTACGGCGCAGCCCTCATCTACCTCCTCGGCGGCGACCTCACCGCACGCCCCACCTACACCACGCTCTCCCCCGACGAAGCACTCATCAAAGCCGACGGCCGCTACACCAAACGCGCGCTCGCCGTACTACCCCGACTCGGCTTCCAAATCATCGTCTCCGCCCCGGAAAGCAAAACCGCGGAAATCCTCAACGTCGCCAACAGAGCATACGTCGCATACAAAGACCCATCCACCGGCAACTCATACCTACAGGAACTCGACAGCGAAACCATCACACAGGACGAAACACAGCCCACCACCGCACCCGCGAAACCAACAACGGAGGCATAACCCATGGCAACGGCCAGAAGCACCACCAACAGCGACATCCACAGCCAACTCAACGGATACGTCACCGACTATCTCACCAAGCACATGTATGACGCCAACACCTCCTGGCCATTGCGCAAAACCATCCGACTACCCAAACAAGCCGAACTCGAAGCCCATTACACGCACATCCGCGCCCAAGACGAAGCCATCCGCAACTGGGCACAACAACACCACTGCGAAACCAGCGAAAAAACCAAAGTCATCTCCAACGGAATCGTCCGACAAACCAGCCAACTCATCGACTCGGTAACCATACCCGACCTCAACACGGCCCTCAACATCACCACACCACAAACACGCAAACTCTACCAACGCGAACACCAACGCGCACACACCATCACCAACCAATTCAACCTCGACTCCAACACCTCCATAAACATCGCCAAAATCCTCAAAAACCACGACGACACCGACTTCAACCTCGTCATACAAGCCGCACACTACTTCGCCAACCACAACACCGAAAACATGACCCCACGCATGGTCCCCATCCCCGGATTCAGCGCAAAATGGCTAGGCAAAACAACATCAAACCGCTGCAAAGCAATCTGCAAACTCCTCAAACGAGAACAACTAGCCCTCAACGACCGCCACGGAGAAATCCGACTCCGACTCCTCGACACACAACACCACAACCAACCAGACCTCATCGTGACACAACCATGGACAGACGGCGCGCCACACGACATCACCCACATCATCATCGTGGAAAACAAAGACACCTACCAAGCCATACCCACAACAGAACACGCCATCTGCATATTCGGCAGCGGACACGCGGCAACCCGAATCAAAACACTACTACCTTGGATCACAACCACACCCCACATCATCTACTGGGGAGACATAGACGCAGACGGCCTCGAAATACTCTCCGAACTACGACAAACCGGCATCACCTGCGACTCCATACTCATGGACAGCACAGCATACAAAACATACGAACCATACGGCACCAAACTCGACACCAAAAAACAACCCCTCAAAACACGCGACCCCAAACCAACACCAGGACTCACACAACACGAAAGAAACTTATACGAACAACTCTGCACCGGGAAAAACACAACCTACCTACGAATCGAACAAGAACGCATCCCCATCAACGACGCAATGACAATACTCCACAACCAACACCAATGGAACACAACACACCACAAATAGAACACCTGTTCGAAATCATAACGAAAATGAGGTATCCTAAACAACTAGAACAAAGAACAACCACCAGCGGAGGCAAGCCGTGGCAACCAAACGCAACAACGCAGCAAACGGCGACGTCATAGTCGAACGCGTTCTCACCAGCGACGCATTCCTCGCAAGAGAAATCAAAAAAGCCCCTCTCAAAACGAAAAACGGTTCACTTACAGCCGACCTCAAGCACCTGCCCAACGACCTCAAAATCACCATCCAAGGCGCTCGCGAGCATAATCTGAAGAACGTGGATCTTGAGTTTCCGCGCAATCGCATGGTGGTGTTCACCGGACTGTCGGGTTCTGGCAAATCCTCGCTCGCCTTCGATACGTTATTCGCCGAAGGCCAACGCAGATATGTGGAGTCGCTGTCGGCGTACGCAAGGCAGTTCCTGGGGCAAATGGACAAGCCCGACGTCGATTTCATCGAAGGTTTGAGCCCTGCGGTGTCGATCGATCAGAAGACCACGAACCGCAATCCACGTTCGACTGTCGGCACGATTACCGAGATTTACGATTATCTGAGATTGCTGTTTGCCCGCACTGGCATTCCGCATTGCCCGGAATGCGGCGCGTTGGTCAGCGCACAGACGCCGCAACAGATGGTGGACGCGTTGCTGCAGTATCCGGAGCGCACACGATTCCAGATTCTCGCGCCGGTCGTCCGTGGGCGTAAGGGCGAGTTCGAGGATCTGCTTGAACTCTTGCGGGGCGACGGCTACGCACGAGCGCTGATTGACGGCGAAATGAAGCAGCTGTCCGACGACATCAAACTCACCAAGCAGAAAAAGCACACCATCGAAGTGGTGGTGGATCGACTGGTGGTCAAGGACGGCATCCGTCAGCGTCTGACCGATTCCATTGAAACCGCATTGAAGCTCGCCAAGGGTATCGTGGTGGCCGATTTTGTGGATTTGGATGAGAAGGATCCTGACCGCCGTAAGCCTTTTTCCGAAAAACGCGCATGCCCGAACGGGCATCAGCTTGAACTTGATGAGATTGAGCCGCGCACGTTCTCGTTCAACGCCCCGTACGGTGCCTGCCCGGTATGCACGGGCATCGGATACAAGCTGGAGATTGATCCGGAACTGGTGATTCCCGATCCCAGCAAGACACTGAATGAGAACGCCATCGAACCGTGGGGCATGACCAAAGGCACCGGCGAATATTATCGCCATGTGCTTGAGGGGCTCGGCGATGAGATGGGTTTCGATCTCGACACCCCTTGGAAGGATCTTCCGGAAGAGGCCCGTCAAGCCATTATGTATGGGCGTGATTTCAAGGTGCAGGTCTCGTATCGTAACCGTTGGGGTCGTATGCGCGAATATTCCACCGGTTTCGAAGGCGTGGTGCGTACGCTGATGCGTAGGCATGACGAGACCGACTCCGATCAGATGAAGCAGTATTACGAATCGTATATGCGTGAAGTACCTTGTCAGGCATGCCAAGGCCGTAGGCTTCGTCCGGAAGTGCTGGCGGTGACCGTTGGCGGGGAATCCATTGCCGATGTGTGCGACATGTCCGCTGAGACAAGCCTCGCATGGATGGACGGCTTGCAGCTTGAAGGGTCGGCCGCGCAGATCGCCGGCGAGGTGTTGAAGGAGATTCGTGCCCGTCTTGGATTCCTCAACGACGTCGGACTGAACTATCTGACACTGTCTCGTGCCGCCAAAACCTTGTCTGGCGGCGAGGCGCAACGTATTCGTTTGGCGACCCAGATCGGTTCCGGTTTGGTGGGCGTGATGTATGTGCTCGACGAACCATCCATCGGCTTGCACCAGCGTGACAATGAGCGGCTGATCACCACTCTGCATCATCTGCGCGATCTTGGCAACACGCTGATCGTTGTGGAGCATGACGAAGACACTATCAAGAACGCTGATTGGGTTATTGACATCGGACCTGGAGCTGGCGAGCATGGCGGCGAAGTGATCTATTCCGGTCCCGCGAAAAAGCTCGTTGACGCTCCGCGTTCGGTTACGGGCGACTACATTGCCGGCCGCCGAAAGATCGAGGTCCCGCAGTCCCGTCGCAAAGTACGTAAGACCAAGCAGTTGCGCGTGGTTGGAGCCCGCGAAAACAATCTGAAGGATTTGACGGTCAACTTCCCACTGGGAGTTTTCACTTGCGTGACGGGTGTTTCGGGTTCCGGTAAATCCACTTTGGTCAATCAGATTCTGTACCCGGTGCTTGCCGACAAACTCAACGGTGCGCGCATCGTGCCCGGCAAGCATACCCGTGTGGAAGGTGTGGGCCAGTGCGACAAAGTGATCCACGTTGACCAGAATCCGATCGGACGCACTCCGCGTTCCAATCCGGCCACCTATACCGGAGTATGGGATAAGATCCGCACGCTGTTCGCCAAAACCCCTGAAGCGCAAGTCCGTGGATACGGTCCGGGGCGGTTCTCGTTCAATGTCAAGGGTGGCCGGTGCGAAGCATGCCATGGCGACGGCACTTTGAAGATCGAAATGAACTTCCTGCCGGACGTGTATGTGGACTGTGAGGAATGCCATGGCAAACGCTACAACCGCGAAACGTTGGAGGTGAAATACAATGGCAAATCCGTTGCCGACGTGCTTGGCATGCCGATCGAAGAGGCTGCCCAGTTCTTCAAAGCGTATCCCTCCATCTCCCGCTATCTCGACACGCTTGTGCAGGTCGGACTTGGGTATATCCGACTCGGACAGCCTGCTCCAACGCTTTCCGGCGGCGAATCGCAGCGTGTGAAGCTTGCGACCGAGTTGCAGCGAAGGTCTACGGGCAAAACCGTGTATATTCTTGACGAACCTACCACGGGTTTGCATTTTGAAGATGTGCGCAAACTGCTGCTTGTCTTGCAGGGATTGGTGGATAAGGGCAATACCGTTATTGTCATTGAACACAATCTCGATGTGGTCAAGTCGGCCGATTGGATCATCGACCTTGGGCCGGAAGGCGGTGACGGAGGCGGCACCATCGTTACCGAAGGTACGCCGGAACAGGTGGCTCAATGCGAACAGTCTTGGACCGGCAAGTTCCTTAAGGGCATGCTGTGAGCGCACCCATCGAGCAGCACAGCCAGGAGGTTTGGCGCAAAACCGCCGAACAGTTGAACGGCGACGGTTTCAGTGTCGGTGGTGATGATTCTCCCGGCAAAGACGTAAACAAGAACGGCGCGCCTCTGCTGGGGGATTCACGTGACCTGTTTCGTCCGAAAACATCCGACATTCCGGCGCAGCCGGGCGTATACAAGTGGCGAGATGGTGAAGGCAGGGTCATTTACGTAGGCAAGGCGAAAAACCTGCGCAACCGTTTGACCAATTATTTCCAACCGTTGTATCAGCTGCATCCCCGCACTCAAACCATGGTATTGACGGCCCGCAACCTGGAATGGACGGTCGTTGGTACCGAACTTGAGTCATTGACGTTGGAATACACGTGGATCAAAGAGTTTGACCCACGATTCAACGTTGTGTTCCGCGACGACAAAACCTATCCGTATCTGGCGATCTCATCCGGTGAACGCGTGCCGCGGGTGTGGGTGACCAGAAGCCGCAAACGCCGCGATACAAGATATTTCGGCCCGTACGCCAAAGTATGGGATCTGCGTCACAGTCTCGACCGTCTCCTCAAGACTTTTCCTGTGCGCACCTGTTCGCAGAACGTTTATCATAAGGCGGAAATCACTCATCGTCCATGTTTGCTTGCGTCCATCGGCAAATGTTCGGCCCCTTGCATTGGACGTATCAGCGTCGAGGAACACCGGAAGATGTGCGAACAGCTTATTGGCGTATTAACCGGTCGCATCGGCAAATCGTATATCGCACAGCTCACGCGTGAAATGAAGGAGGCCAGCGACGAGTTGGAGTTCGAGAAAGCGGCTCGGTTGCGCGATCAGATCCAGATGCTATCCACAGTGGTTGAGCAGAATGCCGTGGTGTTCGATTCCGATGTCGATGCGGATTTCTTCGGCGTCGATTCGGACGAGCTGGAAGCTTCCGTGCACGCGTTTTACGTGCGTGCCGGTTCCATCCGAGGTGAACGCAATTGGAGTGTGGAACGGGTTGAGGATGTGACGGATGAGGAGCTGATTGCCGACCTTATTGTGCAGGTGTATTCGGAAACCGCAGGGGAGACGATTAGGGCTTCGCAGTCGACTGTTGTCACCGAACAACGCAATGCCATCGGATCGACGCAAATCGTGACGGCGACCGATGCGGTGGCACGCGCGCAAGCTACCAGGGAACGTAACGAGCGGCAGGATCAGACCGGTCGTGCGGATTTGTTGGCTCCTATCTCTCCGGTGCCGCGCGAGGTGATTGTTCCCATCGAGCCGGCCCGGCGTGAAGAGCTTGAATCATGGCTTAGCGGATTGCGCGGTGGTGCCGTGAGCATTCGCGTGGCCAGCAGAGGGGATAAGAGACAGCTTCTGGACCGTGCCAACGATAATGCCAAGCAGGCAATGCAGCGCAGCAAGATGAGTCGCATCAGCGATATGGGCGCCCGCAGCACAGCCATGAATGATGTTGCCAAGGCTTTGGGACTTGAACAGGCTCCATTGCGCATCGAATGCTACGACATTTCCAATACCGTCGGCGGAGCGTTCCAGGTCGCTTCCATGGTGGTATTCGAGGACGCGATTGCCAAAAAGTCCGAATATCGTCGTTTCGCCATTCGCGGAGCGGACGGACAGGGTGCACTCGACGATTTGAGCGCATTGTACGAGACGCTGACGCGACGATTCCAACATGGCAATATCGCCGGTGACTCCGGCGAAAGCATGGATAATGAACGTCGGGCATCCGAGCATGGTGACCAGACTCATGAACCGACTGTCCAGCAGAACACCAATCGGCATCATTTCGCATACAAGCCTAATCTGGTGGTGGTCGATGGCGGCAAACCGCAGGTCATGGCGGCCGCGAAGGCGCTTGAGGATTGCGGTGTGGATGACGTGGCCGTGTGCGGATTGGCAAAACGTTTGGAAGAGGTGTGGGTGCCGGATGACGACTATCCGATCATTCTCAAACGTCAATCCGAAGGCATGTATCTACTGCAACGCGTCCGCGACGAATCGCATCGTTTTGCCATCACCTATCATCGTCAGACCAGAAGGAAAGGCGCGTTGCGTTCCGCCTTGGACGATATTCCAGGCGTCGGCGAGGCATACCAGAAGCGCCTACTGAGCCATTTCGGCTCGGTTCGTGCCATGCGTGAGGCGGATGTCGAGGATTTCGAGCAGGTCAAAGGCGTCGGAAAAGCCAAAGCCGCAGCCATTTACCAAGCGTTGCACGCCCACGACGGGCAACCGTCGACGGAAAATGCCATTTCGTCGAATAGTCCGAAAGATGAAATGGAATAAGATTGGGTAGCGAAAAAAGACAATCGGATTGCTAGCATGATGACGGTGAATATATAGGGAGGGAATATGACCGAGGTCAACCACCGGTGCGCGGTTCTGGGCAAGCCCATCGCACATTCATTGTCTCCGGTGCTGCACAATGCCGCTTATCACGCGTTGCATCTTGACGACTGGTCGTACGACAAGCATGAGGTGGGCGAGCCTGATCTTGAGGGCTTTCTTGAATCGCTTGATCCGACCTGGTCGGGACTCAGCCTGACCATGCCATTGAAGAAAACGATCCAGCCATACGGAACACCGTGCAATACATGGGCCAAAGAGCTTATGGTTGCCAATACCGCGGTGTTTGATTGGACCAAAACCTGCGTCAATGGCAATTCGAACATCCCCTTCATCAGGCTATATAACACGGATGTACGCGGCATCGAACTCGCTTTCGAACACTCGTATCAGACACGTGCGATAACGCCGAAGACGGACCGTTCGGGAACGGCCGTGATCATCGGCAACGGCAACACCGCAACGTCGGCGTTAGCGGCATGCGTGGAGATGTCTGCGATCGGACATGTCATCGTTGTGGCTCGCCATCCTGAGAAGAACGCCGATCTCAAGCCACTTGCCGAACGGTATATGCCATCGGAACAGCCGATCAGCATTGTCGGCATGGACCACGCCATCGAAGCGTTGCGCCAGGCTGATGTGGCGATAAACACCATTCCCGGATTGGCTGCGGACGGTATTGCCGAATCATTGAGAATGCCATGTGTGCGCATGCATGGAACATTGCTCGACGTCGTATATGACCCACGCCCTACCAAGCTGATGCAGGCATGGCGCCAACAGGGAGGAATCGCCATTGGCGGCGAGCAGATGCTGTTGTATCAGGCCATGGTGCAGGTCTGGTTGATGACGGGAATCTGGGATGACGATCCGCCGAGCGGTATGGTTGATCAGGATTGCACCGCGCGTTTGGAACAAGCCATGCGCATCGCGCTTGAGGAGGCTCTGTGATGGCACAGAAAGACATCGACGTACAGGCGAATGGCACGCATGCCAGCGCCCCTTCGCCGGCTGAAGGTTTTGAAGTATTGCTGATCACCGGCATGAGCGGTGCGGGCCGTTCGCATGCTGCCGACAGCATTGAAGACATGGGTTGGTATGTGGTTGACAACATGCCTCCAAAACTGCTGGTGCCCTTGGTGGACATGATGACCACGGGATCCAATATTCACAAACTCGCCGCTGTTGTCGACGTGCGTTCCCGCGACTATTTCGATGACCTGTCCGCGGTGCTCAGCCATCTGGACGATCTTGGTGTGAAAACGCGTATCCTGTTCCTTGATGCCAGCAACGAGGTGCTGATCAAACGATATGAATCCGTACGCAGGCCTCATCCGTTGCAGCAGGGCAATCGACTGATTGACGGCATTCTCGAGGAACGAGATCTGCTTGAGAATCTCAAAGAACGTGCGGACATCGTTATCGACACGTCATCATTGAGTATCCATCAGCTGTCCACGAAATTATATGAGGCCATGCTCGGATCCGGTCCGACCACGGTTTCCGTGCACATCTTCAGTTTCGGTTTCAAATACGGTATTCCCATCGACGCCGACTTTGTGGCCGACGTGAGATTCCTGCCGAATCCATTTTGGGTTCCCAGGCTTCGCTCGCTGACCGGACGCGACAAAGAGGTGAGTGATTACGTACTTTCCAGCGAAGGGGCCGCGGACTTCCTCGACTCGTATGAAAAGGCGCTTTCGATTGCGATTGAAGGATATGCGCAGGAAGATAAGCATTATGTGACTATTGCGATTGGTTGCACCGGAGGCCAGCATCGTTCTGTCGCGATGAGTGAGGCTTTGGCTAAGCGACTGCGTGCGAGGGGGTTGTCGGTTTCCGTTTCCGCACGCGAGCTTGATAAGCGGTCAGCGGAAAAATGACCGCATTATGAGAGAATAGTGTCCATATGTAAAGAAACCTGGCTGTGATTGTCCAAGATATTCGGTATCACAGTAAGCCGTGGCAGTGCGGAATGATTCCGCGACTCGCCTGAAATTTAGGGAAGAACAGCAAGGTAGGAGGTTGGCTCTTGGCTCTTCTGGATGACGTCAAAAGCGAGCTGGCCGCAATCGATAACGAACTGCCGATCGCCAAAAAGGCGCAGGCGACAGCGATGATTCGATTCGGCAATGGTTTGCACTCGGTGGATCACCACATTCTCGTGCAGGTGCAGCTCGACTCCCAAGATGCGGCTGCTTGGCTGCAGGACACCATCAAGAACCTGTATGGTCATGAAGCCACGCTTACTCCTGTCTCTAGGCAGACGCCAACCGGCACCGTGCAGCGTTATGTGATTCGCGTGCCGAAGGGCAGTACGGCGCTCGTGCTGCAGACCGGCCTGTACAGCCGTTACACCAAGAACATGGTGCTTGGTCTTCCAAGCGATATCATCAACGGCAAAATCGCGCAGATCAAGTCCGCATGGCGCGGCGCGTTCCTCGCCAACGGACGTCTGTCCGATCCAGGCAAGGCCAGCTATCTTGAAATCGTGTGCCCGAACCATGAGGCCGCTCTGGCACTGGTCTCCACCGCACGGCGTCTGGGCATCACCGCCAAGCCGCGTAAGCTACGCAGCTCCGAACGCGTCACCCTGCGCGATCCCGACGCCATCGAACGTATGCTCATTCTTATGGGTGCGCCGCGCTCCGCACGCGAGTGGACCGGAAAGCGTTCCGACGGCGAAGCTCGGGGCAAAGCCAACCGTCTGGCCAACTTCGACGACGCCAACATGCGTCGCAGCGCCAAGGCGGCTGCGGAAGCATGCGACAAGGTTCGTCAGGCGTTTGAGATTCTTGGAGATGACATTCCAGACAACCTCAAATCGGCCGGCCAGCTTCGTCTCGACCATGCTGATGCGTCGCTGGAACAGCTGGGACGTTTGGCCGATCCACCAATCACCAAGGATGCCATCGCGGGCCGCATCCGTCGACTTCTGCAGCTCGCCGAGAAAACCGAAAAGGCGCGCCGCCAGTCGGCTTGATTGAATCTTTTATGCAAAACACCATGCCTGTTTTCGAACAGCATGGTGTTTTTGTTCGTTTGGGCTTGTATTATTCGTAAATGGCAATATGGCCATTCCACGCTTACAAGCGGCTAGGAAAGGATATACATGAAGACACTCAAGGATCTTGGAGATCTCAAGGGCAAGCGCGTTCTCGTTCGCGCCGATTTCAACGTTCCGCTGGACGGCACCACGATCACTGATGACGGTCGTATCAAGGCCGCTCTGCCGACCATTAAGGCCCTGCGCGAAGAAGGCGCGAAGGTCATTCTGATGGCTCACCTCGGCCGTCCGAAGGGCAAGGTCGTTCCGGAACTGTCCCTTGCCCCGGTCGCTGCTCGTCTCGGCGAGCTGCTCGGCATCGAGGTCCCGCTGGCTGAAGACACCTATGGTGAGGATGCCCAGGCCAAGGTCGCCGCAATGGGCGACGGCGATGTCGTTCTGCTGCAGAACGTGCGTTACAACCCGGAAGAAACCAGCAAGGATCCGGAGGAGCGCGCCGCTTATGCCAAGAAGATTGCTGCGCTCGGCGAAGCGTTCGTATCCGATGGCTTCGGCGTCGTGCACCGCGCACAGGGCTCCAATTACGACGTTGCTGCCGATCTTCCGGCTGCTGCCGGCCTGCTGGTCGAGAAGGAAGTCAAGGCTCTGTCCCGCGCTACCGTTGAGCCGGAACGCCCGCTGACCGTCGTGCTCGGCGGTTCCAAGGTCTCCGACAAGCTCGGTGTGATCGAAAACCTGCTCGACAAGGCCAACCGTCTGGTCATTGGCGGCGGCATGGTTTACACCTTCCTCAAGGCCAAGGGCCTCGAGGTCGGCACCTCCCTGCTGGAAGAGGATCAGGTCGAGACCGTCAAGGGCTACATCGAGCGCGCTGAGCAGAACGGCGTCGAACTCGTGTTGCCGACCGATATCGTGGTGAACCCGGTCTTCCCGAAGTCCGATGAGGACATCGCTCCGGAAGTCGTGGCTGCCGACGCCATTCCGGCTGACAAGATGGGTCTGGACATCGGTCCGGATTCCCAGAAGCTCTTCCACGACAAGATCGTGGATTCCAAGACCGTCGTTTGGAACGGCCCGATGGGCGTGTTCGAGGTTCCGGCTTTCGCTGCCGGCACCGAGGCCGTGGCCCAGGGTCTGGTCGACGCTACCGCAGCTGGTGCGTTCACCATCGTCGGCGGCGGTGATTCCGCTTCCGCAGTGCGTAACCTCGGCTTCCCGGAGGATGGCTTCTCGCACATCTCCACCGGTGGCGGTGCCTCCCTCGAGTTCCTCGAGGGTAAGGAACTGCCGGGCCTGAAGGTGCTCGACTGATTGCTTAACGCATAACCGGAGGTGCTCCCTTATCAACAAAAAAGGTGGGGGAGCACCTCTTGTTTTCACTAACCCGAAACCACGGCGTACGAACACTGAATGAAATAAGAACGGAGGCAGGCAAACACATGGCATCGCAACGAATTCCACTGGTCGCCGGCAATTGGAAGATGAACTTCGACCATCTTGAAGCCACCTATTTCGTTCAGCAGCTCGCATGGAAACTTCGTGACATCCATTTCGACTACCGCCATTGTGAAATCGCATTGATGCCGTCCTTCACATCGTTACGCAGCGTGCAGGTGTTGGTCGAATCCGACAATTTGAAGATTCACTACGGCGCACAGGCTGTTTCCGTAACATCGCAGGGCGCGTTCACTGGAGATGTGTCTGCCGATATGATCGCCCACCTCGGCTGTTCGTATGTGATTGTCGGACATTCCGAACGACGAAAGTACCATCCGGAAGATGATGCGAACATCGTGGATCAGGTACGCGCTGTTTTGGCGGCCGGAATGCAGCCGATTCTTTGCGTCGGCGAAAGCTACGAGGAACGTCGCAAAGGCATTGAGCTTGATTTCGCCGTGGGGCAGGTGCATGACGTCACACGCGATCTTTCCGACGAGGAAGCGTCGCGTCTGATTGTGGCGTATGAGCCGATATGGGCCATCGGCTCCGGAATGGTGGCCACTCCACAATCCGCTCAGGACGCGGCCAAGGCGATTCGGGATGATTTGGCTGAAACTTTCGGCACGCATGTAGGAGAGTCCGTGCGCATTCTGTATGGTGGCTCCGTCTCCTCAAAGAACGCCGAAGAATTGATTGGCGAGCCCGATGTGGATGGATTCCTTATCGGCGGCGCCGCGCTGAACGTGGATGAGCTCACCAGAATCTGCCAGCTCACCATGAATGCGACAGTATGATGCTCGCGGAGTAATGTTTTTATCGAGTTGGCCTTTCAAGGTGTGGTCATTATTCGATTTTCTCAATACCTTGCGCTATTGTTAACAGCAGTGTTTACGAACTGGAGGTTCACTCGTGTCCGCTATGGCCATCGTCAAGCTTGTGCTGCAGATTATTCTTGTTATTTTCAGCCTCTTGCTCACCCTGTTGATTCTGATGCACAAGGGTAAGGGCGGCGGTCTGTCCGATATGTTCGGCGGCGGTCTCACCCAGAATGCGGGTTCTTCCGGTGTCGCGGAAAAGAACCTGAATCGTTGGACCGTCATCATCGCGGTGCTGTGGGTTGCCATCATCATTGCCCTCGGTCTGATGACGAAGTTCGATCTCATCTGATTGGCTTTTTGCTTCGGCCCATGACTGGATTACAGTCATGGGCCGAAGTGTTTTTTATCGTAGTATTGTCTACAACATACGAGCTAAGGATTGATTTGACGTCTTTGAAAATCGAGAAAACCCAAGAAACCACGATGGTCGTCGCGGATTTGGACGGTACTTTGCTGCATGATGGCGAAACGTTCGAGGAACGTTTTCTTACACAACGTTCCATCGATGTGATTAACCGCATGCACGATAATGGCGTGACCTTCGTTGTGGAAACGGCACGTCCGGTCAGCACAGGCTTTTCGTTCGTGGAAAAACTGCCGGTTGATGCCGTTGCCTATCTCAATGGAGCATTGATCGATTTCAATCCAGCCTCATCAAATTATGAAATGCTCACTTCGCCGATGCTGCCGGAAGACGGCCATCTCAAGAAAATCGGATTCTCCTCACAGCGAGCATGCGAAGTCTGCAAGAATCTGTTGAATGAACTGCCCGGTATGGAAGTCGGCATTGTCATGGATGATGTGAGATACACCAATTTCGATGTTACGAAATATTGGAAAACACAGACCTGGCGATACACTGACTTCGACGATGTTCCTGAAGGCATCGCCGATAAGCTCATTATCTTCCCTAACGATGAGCAGCGGAATCAGGTCGGTTCTCTTGTGCCCAACGATTTTGACGTACATATCTCTGAGGGATCGCTGTGGATGTTGATGAATCCTCAAGCCAACAAGGAGCATGCGTTGGATTTGCTGGCAGAACATTTTGAGACGCCGATGAGCAATACCGTCTCATTCGGTGACGATTTGGTCGACATTGCCATGCTACGTAAATCCGGCAGGGGAGTGGCGGTGGCGAACGCCAATCCGGATGTGTTGAACATCGCAGATGAAATCTGTCCATCTAATAATGATGACGGTGTGGCGCAGTGGATTGAAGATAATCTGCTGTGATGTCTCGTGATATTCAAGAGTTACATGAGTTGAACTTCGTGAATTGAACTTTTGTCGCAAAAGGATGCGAAATAGTTACATTTGATATTGAACTTCCGCAATTTCGTTAGTTGGTTTGTGTTAGGATTTGAACTAGCGCTTGATGAAAATTGAACCGAAAGGACTAGTATGGCGGAATCGTTCTCCAACCGGTTGAACGTCGCTATGGCGTTCCGCAATGTCAAACAAATTGACTTTGTGCATGCTGCTGAGAAGTTCAATATCAAACTTGGCAAAAGTCATATGAGTCAGTACGTGAGCGGCAAAACCGTGCCGCGTGCCGATATCGCCCATTTTCTTGCGGCTTTTCTACAGGTCAATGAGGACTGGTTGATGGGAAAGGACGTTCCCATGGAGCAGAACGTCGCCACCTTGCCCGCAATCAAGTCTGATGAAGCCCAACATGATAGCAATCCTGCATCAGCGCAATCAACAGAAGGAAAGACTATGCGCACCTTTACGAAATCTCATAAGCTCGACAATGTGCTCTACGACGTTCGTGGTCCGGTGGCGGACGAGGCAGCACGCATGGAAGCCGCGGGAACGCATATTCTGAAACTCAATATCGGCAATCCTGCGCCATTCGGATTCCGGACTCCGGATGAAGTCGTGTATGATATGGCGCAACAGCTCCCTGAAACCGAAGGATATTCACCGTCCAAGGGTCTGTTCTCGGCACGCAAAGCCATCATGCAGTATGCACAGCTCAAGAATATTCCGAACGTCTCCATCGATGATATCTTCACCGGCAATGGCGTCAGCGAGCTCATCAACCTGTCGCTGTCCGCGTTGCTGGATGATGGCGACGAGGTGCTGGTGCCTTCGCCGGACTATCCTCTGTGGACCGCCTGCGTGAATTTGGCTGGCGGTACCGCCGTGCATTACATCTGTGATGAGGGATCCGAATGGTATCCCGATATCGACGATATCCGCTCTAAAATCACGGATAAGACCAAGGCAATTGTCATCATCAATCCAAATAATCCGACCGGAGCGCTTTATCCAAAGGAACTGCTGCAACAAATCGTCGACATTGCCCGAGAACATCAGCTCATTATTTTCTCCGATGAGATTTACGATCGTTTGGTCATGGATGGACTGGAGCATATTTCTATCGCATCGCTGGCTCCGGACCTGTTCTGTGTAACGTTCTCCGGTCTGTCGAAGTCGCATATGATTGCCGGATATCGCATTGGATGGATGATACTTTCCGGCAACAAGCGTATTGCGAAGGATTACATCGAGGGCTTGAACATGCTGGCGAACATGCGTATGTGCTCGAATGTCCCAGCTCAGTCGGTGGTGCAGACCGCTTTGGGCGGGCATCAGAGCGTCAAGGATTACATCAAGCCAGGTGGCCGTGTGTACGAGCAGCGCGAACTGGTCTATCAGATGCTCAATGAGATTCCCGGCGTTACCGCAGTTAAGCCGAAAGCGGCGTTCTATATCTTCCCGAAGCTGAACGTCAAGAAGTTCAATATTCACTCCGACGAGCAGTTTGCGTTGGATCTGCTGCATGACAAGCATATTCTGATCAGTCATGGCGGTGCATTCAACTGGCAGAATCCGGATCATTTCAGGGTGGTATATCTGCCACGTATCACGATGTTAAAGGAAACCGTAAGTGAGATCGGTGATTTCTTGAGCACATATCATCAGGCATGATGACCTTGATTGCTTGAAGGGCTTTCATGGTGTGAAGTACGCGCAGCATCGCGACACTCCGTCCCCAAATACTTATAGTCATACTGACCATAAGTAGGGCTACGATGGCTCCGGCCTTAGGGCCGAGCCATCGTTTCATTGTGAAAGGGGATATTGTGAACGATTTGCTCAAAGGAATCGGCAACGTCGTCAATCCGAAGCGTGTGTTCCGCGAGCTGACTGACTTCAAGCCGGGGGAGTTTGTCCTGATCACGGTCATGCTGTTGGCGCAGTTGGTGTCATTCTTCGTGTCCAAAGATTTTCCGCGGCAGGTTGAATTGGTCTGATTTCCGGCCTATGCATCGTGTTCAATCTCATTCTCGTCGACCGTGGGCGACTGACCAACTATCTGTGGGGCTTCATCGGTTGCGCCACTTGGCTGATCGTTGCCATCATGAACCATCTCGTCGGAGACATCTTCGCTCAGATCTTCTACGTCACCATGCAGTTCGTCGGCGTATGGGTGTGGCAGCGCCAGCTTGATCGTCAGGAAAAAAACGAGTATGAGGAAGTCAATGCCCGCATGTTCACATGGTGGCAAGGCATTCTCGCCGTCATCGCAACCATCGTGATCTATCTGATTGTGGTATTCGTGTCGAGCCATACTGGCGGTGTACAGGTTTGGCTTGACGGCACGCTGCTGCCGCTTGGTATCGTCGGACAGATTCTCATGACATACGGCTACCGCAGCCAGTGGGTCGCATGGATTATTCTTGACGTGATCAAGGTGGTTATCTGGTTCAACCAGCTTTCCGCCGGAGGTCCTGGCGCCATGTCGATGTTCGTTCTTCAGGTGGTCATGTTGGCCAACGGTTTTTACGGCGCATGGGTCTGGTTCCACAAGAGCAGCGCTATGGCCGTATCGGATGATCTGCAATCAAGTATTTGCACGGAAAGCATAATCGCAAATGGTGGCCGCTGATCAATCAATCGTTCCGTCGCGAGTTCACAACGATCATATTGGTTGTTGGGCCGGCTTCCGTCGGCAAAACCACATTGGTGACACGCTTGTCGAAATTGTATGACGCTCCGATCGCGGTCGAGTATGCCCGTGAATTTGAGGAAGCCTGCAATGTTGACGATGATGAACTTACCGCTTTCGATTACGAGCGGCTGATTCTTTCCAAGTTCTCTCAGAACGAGCATGCAATAGCATCGCATGCCAATCATGGCATCGTTTTTCTTGATACTGATGCCATGGTTACGCGTGTCTATGCGGAACGCTATCTGCCGGCCGATGAGAACGCCAAGCTGCAAGCCGACATTCGATATGGTGATTGAACAGGAGAAGCCTGATCTGGTGTTGCTGATTCCTCCGATCACCGAATATGTGGATGATGGGTTCCGTGCAATGCGGTGGGCTTCGGATCGGTATCGGTTCCATGAGACTTTGGTACGCGTCATTCAGGAGTCACCGTATGCCGACCGTGTGGTGACGCTTGACAATCCAACTTTTGAAGGGCGCAAAACGCAGGCGATTCAAGCGATCCACCAGGCCACTGGTTTTACGCCTCGTACCGGAATAAGCTGAAAACATGTAGAGCAATAGCAGAAACCCCCTGCCAGAATTCTGGCAAGGGGGTCCTTAGCTTAGATCGCTAACACTTAAGCAAGAAGCTCAGCCGTTGACGCGGTCGATGCCAGCCTGGACGTCAGTAAGGACGGAATCCCAGGACTTGATGAAGGAAGCGACGCCGTCGGCTTCCAGCTTGTCGGTGACAGCCTTGAAGTCGATGCCCAGCTCAGCGAGCTTGGCCATGATGGCGTGGGACTCTTCGTAGGTACCCTTGATGGTCGGAGCGCCGTTGCCGTGATCGGCGAGAGCGTTCAGGGTCTTCTCCGGCATGGTGTTCACGATGAGCGGGGCAACGAGCTCGTCAACGTAGACGCAATCGGAATAGGCCGGGTTCTTAGTGCCGGTGGAGGCCCACAGCGGACGCTGCTTCTTGGCGCCCTTGGCTTCGAGAGCAGCCCAACGCGGATCGTTGGCGAACTTGTTCTCGAACAGCTCGTAAGCGAGGCGAGCGTTGGCGATAGCGGCCTTGCCCTCGAGAGCCTTGGCCTCATCGGAGCCGATCTCCTCAAGCTTGTTGTCGACGGCGGTGTCCACGCGGGACACGAAGAAGGAAGCGACGGAACCGATGTGCTTCAGGTCATGGCCGTTGGCGTCAGCCTGAGCGATGCCTTCGATGAAGGCATCGATGACCTGCTCGTAACGCTCGAGCGAGAAGATCAGGGTGACGTTGACGGAGATGCCCTTGGCCAGGGTTGCAGTGATTGCCGGCAGGCCTTCGAGGGTTGCCGGGATCTTGATCATGGCGTTCGGACGGTTGACCTTCTCCCAGAGCTCGACAGCCTGCTGCTCGGTGGCTTCGGTCTCGTGGGCCAGACGCGGATCAACTTCGATGGAAACGCGGCCATCGACGAAATCGGTGGCTTCGGCGATCTCACGGAAGATGTCGGTGGCGTTGCGCACGTCGGTGGTGGTGAGCTCGCGGATAGCGGTCTCAACGTCAACCTTGCCGAGCTCCTTGAGCTGTGCATCGTACGGGCCGACCTGGCTCAGAGCCTTCTGGAAGATGGACGGGTTGGTGGTGACGCCAACGACGTTCTTGTCCTTGATGAGCTCCTGCAGGTTGCCGGATTCGATACGGGTGCGGGACAGATCGTCCAGCCAGATCGAGACACCGGAGTCAGAGGTGCGCTGAGTTGCTTCAGTCATTGTTTTTCTCCTTGATACCTTTTTGGATCAAATCTTTATTTATTGTGCGGTAAAAGGGGAGAGGCACATGCATCATGCCCCTCCCCGTCGAATCACTTGGCGGCTTCGACTTCCGCAATGGAGGCCTTGGCGGCTTCGACAACATGTTCGGCGGTGATGCCCAGGTCGATCATGTTCTGAGCACCGTCGCCCTGCAGGCCGAACTGCTCGATGGAAACCGGCTTGCCGTAGGAGCCGAGGTACTTGTACCACGGCATGGCAACGCCAGCCTCGACGGAGACACGAGCCTTGACGGAGGCCGGAAGCACAGCTTCCTTGTACTCGGCGTCCTGCTCCTCGAACCATTCGAGGGACGGAGCGGACACAACGCGAGCCTTAATGCCTTCACCAGCCAGGGTCTTGGCTGCGGAGACGGCCCACTGCACTTCGGAACCGGTGGCCATGATAATGACGTCAGGGGTGCCCTCGGTGTCGACAAGCACGTAAGCGCCCTTCTTGACGCCGTCCTTGGCCTTCTCAGCGGTTTCGGCAAGAACCGGAACGCCCTGGCGGGTCAGCACCATGGCTGCAGGCAGAGTGTTCTTCTTCTCGAAGAAGTAACGGTAGGCTTCGGCGGTCTCGTAAGCGTCGGCCGGGCGGACGACCTCAAGCTGCGGGATGGCACGGAAGGAAGCCAGGTGCTCCACCGGCTGGTGGGTCGGACCATCTTCGCCGACGGCGACGGAGTCGTGGGACCACACATACAGGTTCGGAATCTGCATGAGGGCGGCCAGACGCACAGCGGAACGCTCGTAGTCGGAGAACATGAAGAAGGTGCCACCGAACGGACGGGTATGGGAGCCCAGCAGGATGCCGTTGGTGATGGTACCCATGGTGAACTCGCGCACGCCGAAGTGCAGCTGACGGCCGTACGGGCTGCAGACCGGCCACTGCTTGGTGGCGCACTCGGCAGGAGCGAAGGTGGCAGCGCCCTTAAGATCGGTCTTGTTGGAGCCACCGAGGTCGGCGGAGCCGCCCCAGAGTTCCGGCATGACAGCGGCGATGGCGTTCAGCACGGAACCGGAAGCGCCACGGGTTGCAACGCCCTTGCCGACTTCGAAGGTAGCCTCGAGGTCATCGATGGCCTTGTCGAAGCCTTCCGGCAGTTCGCCGGCCTTGAGGCGGTCATACAGGGCAGCGTTGTCCGGGTTGGCCTTGCGCCATGCGTTGTACTTCTCGTCCCATTCCTTGTGGGCTTCGAGGCCGCGCTCGGCAACCTTGCGTGCGTGAGCCAGAGCCTCTTCGTCGACATGGAAGGACTCTTCCGGATCGTAGCCAAGCAGTTCCTTGAGGCCTGCGACGGCTTCGGCGCCCAGTTTGGAGCCGTGAGAGGACGGATCATTGGTCTTGCCCGGGGTTGGCCATGCGATCAGGGTATCGACCTTGATGAGCTTCGGCTGGTTCGGAGCGGCCTCGCGAGCCTTGGCGATGGTGTCGGCCAGACCCTCGACGTCCTCCTTGTAGGAGCCGTCAGGCTGGATGAAGCTGAACTCGTCGGTGTACCAGCCGTAGGCCTGGAAGCGCTTGAGCACGTCCTCAGCCAGAACCAGATTGGTGTCGCCTTCGATCTGGATGCGGTTGGCATCGAAGATGACGGTCAGGTTGCCCAGCTGCTGGTTGGCAGCGAGGGAGGCAGCTTCGCCAGAGATACCTTCTTCGATATCGCCCTCGCCGCAGATGACCCAGATGTTGTGGTCGAACGGGGATTCGCCTGCCGGAGCTTCCGGATCAAGCAGACCACGCTGGAAACGCTGGCCATAGGCGAAACCAATGGCGGAAGCGAAGCCCTGGCCCAGCGGACCAGTGGTCATTTCGATGCCCGGGGTCAGACCATATTCCGGGTGACCCGGGGTACGGGTGTCAGCACCGCCGCGGAAGTTCTTCAGGTCATCCAGAGTCAGGCCGTAGCCGGAGAAGTACAGCTGGACGTACTGGGTGAGGGAAGCATGACCGCCAGAAAGGATGAAGCGGTCGCGACCTTCCCAATTGGGATCGTTCGGATCATGCTTGATGAAATGCTGGTACAGAGTGTAGGCGATAGGCGCCAGGGAGACGGGGGAACCCGGGTGGCCGTGTCCCGCACGCTCAACCGCGTCGGCCGACAGGACCTTGGCCATCTTGATGGCGCGCTCGTCCAGCTCGGTCTCCTTGAATTCGGTCATGGATTACTTTCCTTCCAATTGGTCGGGCCGCGTATCCGGCTTGTGCCGAGCGCTCGACGCCCTCACATTGCGTTTTCCATAGTAGCGATGTGAGGTGACGTTGTGGTGGATTTTTGGCGTGTTTTGGTAGTTTGTGTTCTGTTAACGCTCACAGTTAACATTCTCGTGCGATTGCTCTGTTCGATTGGTGGTATGACGAGCATTTCGGGAGATTGCTATCGGGAAAAACGAGAAACGAGTACTCTGGAAGCGAACGTATTAGCACTCGCGCCTCGCGAGTGCTAATACAATGGGAGAAGTATTTACGGAAGACGGTTTCTCCTAATATCGCAGATATTCCGAAAACCGGCTCCCGCTGAATCGTATCGCGTATACATAAAGAGGAGGCACGCATGACGCAGTCAAGACGTATGTTGGTGCTGCGTGCCGTCGTCGAGGACTATATTCGCTCGCAGGAGCCAGTCGGTTCGACCACCTTGACCAAAGATCATGATCTGGGCGTCAGCTCGGCCACCGTCCGTAATGATATGGCCGCCTTGGAAGATGAGGGATATCTTATTCAACCCCATACGTCAGCAGGGCGCATACCAACGGAAAAAGGGTACCGATACTTCGTGGACCGCTTGGCCACAGTGGTGCCGATGTCTGAAGCGCAACGCCGTGGCATCAACAGTTTTCTGTCGGGATCCGTCAATCTGCAGGACACCTTGCAGCGCGCAGCCCGCCTTCTGGCACAGATCACCGGTCAGGTCGCGGTTGTGGCGGCCCCGTCGTTGGCGAAATCGACATTACGGCATATCGAAATCGTTCCCGTATCAATCAACACCCTGTTGGCCGTCGTCATCACTGACACCGGCCGAGTGGCGCAACATATACTCAACGTTTCCGAGTTGCCGGACACCACAGTGCTGTCGCATCTGGTCAACGAAATCAACGCGCAGTGTGCCAGCGTTTCTTTGACACGAACCGCGGACTGTGTCAGGCAGATGTCATCCCGCAAGGAATACCGCCCCATCAGTAAACTGGCGGAAACGCTTGCTCAAGCTTTCGATGGCATGGCCGACGACGAGCGCGCGAGCGAACTCTATATGGCAGGAACCTCACGACTCGCGCACCAGCGTGCCGTGGCCGATCTTGCACCATTGTTCGATGCGCTGGAAGAGCAAGTCGTGCTCATGAAACTCATGAGCACGTTGAGCGAAACCACGCAATCCGATGGAGTCGGAGTGGCCATCGGCTCCGAAACGCACACGCCCGGTCTGCTGCATGCATCCGTGGTGACCAGCGGGTACGGCCGAACCTCGGCAACCGCTGACGACGTAACAAAAGGCGAGACTGCGGAGGAGCAGGGGAGAGAGACAAGCAATCACACCACTGCAGCGCAGGATTCCACCGAGCCCATCGCCTTCGTCGGATCCATAGGACCGACGCATATGGACTATGCGGCGACCATGGCAGCAGTGCGTGCCGTTGCCAGATATCTGACCGCATTCGTGGCTCACGACGAAAACCAAAACAACAGCTGACCCCGCCTTATGGCACAATGACACGCGAAAAGCAATAGGGAGAAAGAACAACCGTGACGGACTATTACGAAGTGCTGGGCGTAGACCGCTCCGCAAGCGACGACGAGATCAAAAAAGCTTATCGAAAGATGAGCCGCAAATATCATCCCGATATCGCAGGTCCGGAATTCGAAGACAAATTCAAGGAAGTCAATAACGCCTACGAAGTGTTGTCCGATCCACAGAAGCGTCAGATGTTCGACGCCGGCGTGGACCCGAACGATCCGAACGCCGGCGGCATGCATGGCGGATTCAGCGGCGGATTCGGCGACATGGGTGACATTTTCAACATGTTCACCGGAGGTGCTTTCGGCGGTGGCAACGGCGGTCCGACCCCTCGTACACAGCCGGGACGCGATGCACTGGCCACAGTGACCATCGACTTGAAGACTGCGGTGTTCGGCGACACCGCACATGTTGAAATCAAAACGTTCGGTCTGTGCCAGGAATGCGCCGGCACCGGCTGCCAGAAAGGTACCCAGCCGGCACAGTGCCCCGACTGCCATGGTCAGGGCTACGCACAGCGCGTGGTGCGCACCATGCTTGGCCAGATGATGACCACCGCTCCATGCGAGCGTTGCGAAGGACATGGTACCGTTATCGAAAATCCGTGTCCGTCCTGCCTTGGTCATGGTCGTGTGCGTATCACCCGTAATGTCGGCGTGTCCGTGCCTGCCGGCGTGACGAACAATACCCGTCTGCGTCTCGCTAATCAGGGCGAGGTGGGTGAAAACGGCGGTGTTGCCGGCGACCTGTATGTCGACATCCGCATCGCTCAGGATGACACCTTCACTCGTGACGGTGATGATTTGCACTGCTGGATCCAAGTGCCGATGAGCTGGGCCGTACTGGGGCATGATCTGGAAATCGACACGTTCGATGGCAAGCAGTCTGTGAGAGTGCCTGCAGGAAGCCAGCCTGACGACACTGTGACCTTGAAGAATCTGGGCGTCACGCATCTTAACAACAAGAGCGAGCGTGGCGATCTGGTGGCGCATATCGCAGTGAAGATTCCGACAAAGCTCACTGACGACGAGCGTGCCTTGATGGAACGGTTTGCCGAAAAGCATGACACAGATGCCCAACATGTTGCGGTAAGCGCACGCCCGACTTCCGGAACGAAGAAGGGCTTCTTCTCCAAGCTAAAAGATGCGTTGCGCTGAGCGAGGGTTGAAAAATAGCCGCTTTGCCTTGCGGGAGTAGGGCTGAGCGGCTTTTTCGTTTTAACCGGTTTTAACGGTTTTTAACCTGTTTTTACGAAAAATGTGGGCAAAATGTGGGCAAAAAATCGGACCCGCGAAGCCCTCTGCCACAACGCGAAATCGGCCCCGTCCGGCCGCAGTCAAGCTCATGGAGCTGTCTGCGATGCCGGACGGGGCCGAATGCTTATTGGATTGGGGAGTTTAGTCCTTTGCCGCGATCTTGGCGACGTTGGCCCCGTCGTCCACTTCGGGGATGCCGGCCACGCTGGTCAGCAGCGAGAGGACGACGGAGAGCGCGGCGGTGCCGCCGATGATGCGCCAGTCCACCTGTCCGATGGTCAGGGCGGTGGTGCCGATGGCGGCGACGGTCGACTGGGCCGCAGTTTTCGCGGCGCGCACCAGCGAGGCTTTGAGCCAGAGCACGAGTCCCTCGACCTCCGCGCCGGAGGTCACGTCATCCGGTTCGAGCTTGCCGTTGGCCTTGTGGTCGGCTTTGCCGGTCGTGTTCGCCGGTTCGGTGAGTTGTTCGATTTGGGTGTCGAGTGTGTTGTCGGCCATGGTTGTTCCTTCCTGTTTAGTAGCCGAGTTTTTTGTTGACGATCGCCATGACGGCGTCGTAGTTGGCTCCCAGGGCGTTGCGGCGCTGGTCGCCGTTGCCGTAGTCGCCGCGGATGACCGCGTCGGCCAACGCGTTCAGGTCCGTGGCGTGCTGCTGTGGCTGGCTTGGCGTGGAGGGTGCGGACGGGTTGGCTCCGCTCATCTTGTCGTACCAGTACTGGGCCTTGGCCATGTAGGCCGCGTTCTGGCTTCCGGCGATGGACGCTGGGCATTGGGTGCCGCTGAAATGGCTGTGCGGGAACACGTTCACGTTCCACTGGGGGCGGCCGAGCCCGTAGTATTTGCACAATGCGGCCACGAGGTGTGCGCCGTTGTCCAGTGTGGCGTCGCTGACGGTCCACGGGCTGGTGTTGATGTCGGCGTGTTCGACGCTGATGCTGTTGGTGTTCGCGTCCCAGTTGCCGCACGCCCACGCGGTGTCCGAATCCCACACGTGCTGGCTGATCTTGCCGTCGGCGGCGACCTGGTAGTGCGCTGATGCCTCGCGGGTCTGCCACACGTTGTAGATCTGCTGCGCGGTCAGGTTGCCCGCGTTGTGGTGGACGACCACGTATTTGACGCTTCCACCGGAGCGGCCCGGCGTGTAATGCGTGTTGAGGATAAGGTTCTCGTCCGCTTCAAGCGTGTTCCAGTTCTTCAATTGATGCTCCTTTTCATTGGATATGGGAAAAGCCCCACACGGTATGGTGTGGGGCCAAAATCAGTCGAGCTTGTACAGGCGGGGAGTGAACGTCGTATCGACCTCGCCCGTGGTGTTGACGAATATCTGGAGGCGCAGCGTCCCGGCCTTCAAGGGGCGCGGCCCATAGCCCTTAGGTTCGAACGCGGTTGTCTGTCCGCTGCCGTCATCGGGGGTGAGAGTGGCCTGGATGCCAATCAACCATGAGCTGCTGCCATACGGCCAGTCGGAGGCGTCCAGCGTGTACGTGCCCGCGTCCACGTGGACTGTGTTCTGCAAGGCCGTCCACGAGTTAACCTTTTGCGTGGTGGAGCCTTTGAACCGGTACGTGCCCGGTGATGGTTCCGTGACCACGACACCCGGGTCAGTGCCCAATGTTTTAGGCAGGCCGGTGACACGCGGATACAGGTTCGCTAATTCATACCCCCCCCCTTAAGGCTGGTGTTATCTGGTTTCATCCAATCGTGTGCGGTATCACCGGATTCGAGTTGGACGTGAATGTCAGCGTCCTTCGAGGTGGGCGTAGCCTCGTTGGAGATGATGTTAAGGAACAGGCTGACGGTGCCGTCTGGGATTGCCATGACACTGTTACTGGCGTTCATCTGTTCTCCAAGCTGATTGTCGCTGGCGTCGACGCATTTGACGTTGACGGCCAAGTCTGAGATATCACAGGAGAGGCTGAATTTCACGGTGCCCTGTACCGGGCACGGGAACTTCCACACCACGCCACGCCATTGCCTAGTGGCGGTGCCGGTGACATGCAATGACCCGTCACTGTTGACGGTGGCGGTCAACCCGTTGCCCGACGCGGGGCCGTAGGACAACAGGTTGCGGGATTTCACCGTAATGGGCACTGTTTTCGTAATCTTGCCTGCGGTCAGTTTCAGACTCGTGGAACCCGGCTTGACGCCGGTAATATTCAGTTTCGACATGTCATGACTCCTTGGTGACGGTGGCTAGCGTCGTGTTAGCGATGGTGGCTGTGGACTCCTGCGACGCGGCGGCGGGCAATACCGTGATGTTGAGGCGTTTTTCCTCGTCCACGCGCAGGGTGATGTTGTCGATGGGTTTGCCGGAATCGTCCGTGACCTTGATGCTTTCCGGCGCATAGGCCGCGCTGATGGACGCGGCGGCGCTGGTGAAACCGTTGACAGTGGCCGTGACGAGAATCGTGCCGCCATGCTTCCACGTGAGCGTGTTCCCGCTGATGGTGGCGGTGCTCGTGTCCCGGCTTGTGAACGTCACGTTCTTGGTGGTCAGCAGGTCGCCCACATGACCGTCCGCGTAGGTGGCCTTGGCACCCAGTTTCAGGGTGCCGGACACGGCCAGAGACTTGGGCAACGGCTTGCCCTTATCATCCGTGATCTCGACGCTCACGACCGTGTCTTTGTCCAACGGCCATACGAGCTTGCCGTTGAATAGGGCGTTGTACGTGTGGCCGCCCATCAATGGTTTGCCGGTTTTCTTGCCGGCGTATAAGGCTGGCATGATCAGGCTCCCTTCACAGCGGCCTTCTTGGCCTTGGGTTCCACAGTGGTGTCGGTGTCGGTGTCGGGTTCCTCCGTGGTACCTTCAGGGGTGCCGGTGGAAGGCAGTACGGCGGAAGCGCTCTCCGCCTTGTCCTTGACCGCCTGCACCGTCGAATCAATGGTGGCGATAGCCGATTCGCCCTTCGCTGCAACCGCGTTGGCGGTGTCGGCCACGGTCTGCGAATCATTGGCGACGCTAGCAGCCAACGTGTTGGCGTTCGACGCGAGGATATTAAGGTCGGACTGGGTGGCGGTCGCGGAATCAGCCGAGGACTGGGCGCTCAGCATGGCGCTCTTAGCCAACGCGGCGTTCGTTTGAGCTTCGGCCGTGATGGACTCCAACGTGCTCATGGCCATAGCGGCCTTCATGGTCGTGGCCGTCTCGTCGAAGAACACCAGTACGTCCGGGTATTGGGCGCTCAACGCCTCCGCCTCCGACTGGGTGGCGGCACGACGAACCTTCAACAACTGCGAGCCCGCCATATCCTTCGGCACAAACGTTGCCGGATCCACCTCCACAAGGTCCGCATACTCGACCTTGGTCTGGGAATTGGGCACTTCGACGTAGCGCGTGTACGCCTGCGGCGAATCCGCCAGTTCCACGACCTGCCAGACGAAAGCGGGCGTCGTAGGCAGCAGGTCAACCGTCAACTCACTATCCTCGGACAAGTCCGCGTCGAACGAGGCCGCGATGATGAGATTCTTCGCCGCGTCAAAATGACGACGTACCGGGCGGAATCGCAGCGTACCGGTCACAGGGTCCAAGCCGCCGGGCTTCGGCTTCACGATTTTGATATGGATTTGGGTCATTACTGTTCCTCCTTAATGGATTCGATTGTGTGGATCAGGATTGTCGTGGCGCTATCGGCGCGGATTGGATGTCATTGTTGAGCGATGTCCCGTGCCCGTTGCCGCCCAGGCTGTGATAGCTGTCGTAGAGGCGTTGGGAGCGTGATTTGAGGTCTTCGTCCGCCACCCCGTCATGCTCGATGACCATTTCGCGGCGCAGGTCCTCCAACTGGCACAGGAGGAGCTCGCGCAGACCGTTGACCATGGCTTTGCCCCATCGCCACATCAGGCCCAAAACCGTGGCCACTCCGCCACAGATAAAAGGCACGAGCCAATCGACGACGTGAGTAATCAAAGACATGGGGGAAAGCTCCTTTACGGTGGGAAAACCCACACGTTCGTCCCCGTTGGATAGGCCAACGGGCGTGTGGGTTTTGGAGGTTGAAAATGCTGTTACGAGAGTTTTGGAACGACCGGTTTTGGCCGTATTGCACGCGGAATCTGCGTGAAAGCACGTGCGTGGGCTACGAGTCCGCGTGGCGGCTGCATGTCATGCCATGCTTCGGCGGCATGGATATGGGCGCGATAAGCGTGGAGCTAGTGGACAAGTGGCTTGCGAATTTCGACACTGCGGGAGCCGCACGCAAGGCGTGGGCCGTGTTGCGTGCGATACTCAGGCAGGCTATCCGCTGGAACCTTTTGGACGTGGACATCACGAGACGTGACATCCAACTGCCGGCCAAAACTCATTACGAGCCGCGAATATTGACCATCCGTCAGCAGCGCACGCTGTTGCGGGGCTTCTACGCTCACCCGCTTGAGGCGTGGCTTATCTGCGCCGTCTCATGCGGATTGCGTACCGAGGAAGGGTACGGGCTGGAATGGTCGGATATTGACCTGCGCTCAGGATTGCTGCATGTCGAGCGTGGCCTGCAATGGGTGGGCGGGCATGAGGCCGTCGTGCCGCCGAAAACCGAATTAAGCCGCCGCACGCTCCCGTTGCCGCGCTTCGCCGTCAAACGACTGCGCGAAATCAAACCACGCGAGGGAGGCCGACTCATCGGCATCCTCACCCCGCCGCAGGCCGCACGCCAATACGCTAGCTGGTGCAAACGGCATGATCTGCCGTATGTGCCCGCACGCAACCTGCGTCACTCGTGGGCGACGAGCACTCTGGCGGCGGGAGCGGATATCGCCATCGTGAGCAAAATGCTCGGACACAGCGACATCAAAACCACCGCAAAGTATTACCTCAAACCGGATATCACGGCTTTGCGAGACGCGCAACGCCTCTGGGAACGAGCCTTGGTCGCCTGAACGGGATTCCCTAACCCGTGCTGACATCATCGCCAGTCAGACGTTTCCGGCCATGCATGTCACCGCGTGCGCCAAGGCCGGTACCGTCACCATACAGGCGCAGGGAGCGAACGCGGTGACCACTACGAAGGACAGTGTGATTGCCAAGCTCAAGCCCGGCTTCTGGCCGGGGGTGCCGGTACGAGCCCTGTTCGGCGTCGCCACGGACGGCGCGTGGGGTCTCATCACGGTCAGCACCACCGGTGACGTGACGTTGATTCACCGCTACGGCAGTCAATCCCATACGTGGAGTGTCGTTGACATTTCCGTGACCTATGCCATCGCATAGCTTTCCCTAACCCAGCCGAAACACAGGAATGTTCTGAAGTCCAAAACGTTCGATGGGATGAATGTATTGGCTGTCAGGAACCTTGGGGCAGTCACGATCTGGGTCGCGCAGGTCGGTTCAATCCGCACAACCGCAGAAGGCGTGGTAATCGGTACCGTCGAGGATGATTCGAGGCCTGCGGTGCCGGTGCGCTGCCTCTTCGGTACCAACAATGGCGTGTGGGGCATTGTCTGCGTTGATACGGGCGGCAACATCACGCTGACCCACAAATTCAACGACGCTGACGTCATATGGTCGTTTATCGACATCAGCTTCAGCTACGTCATCGCCTGAATGGTTTTCCCTAACCCCCAGCGTCTTGTACAACGCGAATGGGTGGAAGGTCACGAGGTGCGGGTCGATCATGGCCGTCAATGCGAGCGTGAAATTCGGCGGCGGCTCATGGGACTCGTTGAACTGTCCGTACACGGTGCCCGACGACCTCAGACCTAAAAAAGAGGTCGGCGTTCCGATGCTGGTCAGCAACGGCGGTAGCCATACTGGACTGCTTGTGGTCAATCCCTCTGGTCTGATACGAGCCGCGAACATGGGCAGTTCCGGCAGCAACGATAATCGAGTAGGCTACTTGACGTGGTTCGTCGGCGTCTAGGCTGGCATTGGGTCATCCGTGTACCAGACGCCGGTGCAGCCCGCGTAAGCATTGTTCGGATTGCCGAGCATGGTCACCTTGCCTGATTTTTCGCTGTAAAGGATTAGCGTGCAGTTTCCGCCGAACACCGCTATCGCAGTGTTTCCTGTCACCGGTCTGTAACCCTGTGGTATGGTTTCCTGCGCCGCCACGTAATTCTGATCGCCGCTTCCATCGAATTTCACGTTTCCGCTCGCGAAACACAGGCTGCCAATGCGGTCGAACCTGATAAGGCCACGGCTGTACGGCACTTTCCATGTTGCCGTGCGATGGGTTAGGGAATCCCACACGTCGCTCATCGGCCGCAAAACATTAAACAATGGCACTGGCGTGCCGATGGCGATGCCGTCCAACGGGATGCGGTACAGCGCCATGTCGTAGATGGTGCCCCCGTCCAACGGGCTGGTCGTGTTCAACGCGGGGTCCTTGGGCGTGCCCGTGGTGGGCTTGCCCCTGACCACCACCAGTTTCGCGCTCTCGATGCTCTGCGAGCCCTTGGTGTACCGGCATACGATCAGATCGTTGCGTTTCTGCCCCTGCGAGCCGTTCGTGACGATCAGGTCCTCGGGCGTGCCCTGGCTGACGTGACGGCCCTGCATGACCAGTTCGCCCGTGCCGATGGTCACCTTGTTCGCGGAAACGACGGTGATTTTGAGCTTGTCGTGCACGTCGAGCACGTAGTCGTCCAAGCCGAGGATGCCGGCGTTCAACCCAGCGGCCTGTTCCGCCGTGGCGTGAGCCTTGCCCGCATGTCCGGTTACGAGTTCAACCATTCTGCTTGCCTCCGTTCTGCATCCAACTGTCGAAACTGTTGTCGAAGTCCTTGAGCTTGTTCACATAGTCCGCGTAATCCTGCTCGCAGAACAGGTAGTCGTGGCCCGTGCCGGTGGAGTCCAACCGGTTGACGTTGTACCACGTCTTGATATCCGGGTCGGTCGCGTCCTTGTACCACTTGTTCTTGCCGCAACGGTCGCATTGCATGACCGTCGCATGGTCGATACGCGCCATAATGTGTCCTCCCTTGTTATTCGGCCTCGTAATCGACGCTTAGGACGCCGTCGGAGACCTTGACGATTTTCTTGCTGATAGTCGCGTTGACGGTGATGCCCGTGAGATTGTCCCTTGCGGTCACGGTGTCGCCAACGTCGAACACCACGTTCGCGTCGTCACGGACGGTGACCTTCACATCGCCCTCGGATTGCAGATCCTGTAGTTTCTCACGGGTCTTCTGGTTCAGTTCGGCGGTCTCGGCACTCGAATAGTCGTAGACCTGCGTTATCTCGTCCACGCCCCTGAGCGACTGGGTCTGGCTGACGTTGCCCGTAGCATCCGCGTACCAGTGGACGACCGTTCGACCGGCACCTTCGCCCTTGCCCAGGCCGATGAGATGATTCGGTTTCTTCCATGTGCGGGTCGCGTCGAAATCGATCAAATCGGAATCAATCGAGTCGCCGTAATGCGCGACCGGTTCGGCCCAAATGTTGACCCGGCCGGACGCATAGGCCATTCTGAGCTTCAAACCGCTGGCCGCGCACATCTTCCGCAAACCGGTATACGCATCCACGTAACGGTCGAACTGGTAGGTTTTGATGGTCGGGTCGTCTCCGTCAGGTGGGGCAACCGCGCCGAACACCGTATCAAGCCTCACACGGCTGATGAGCGAGCCGATGACCGAGGAAGCGGAACCGGAAACCGTCAGATAATCCTTGCCCTTGTCCGGCTCCAAAATCTTGTCCGCCAGCACGCCATGCCACGTGCGCCCCGAATAGGTGATGGTACTGACGCCGGAAGTGAGCTGGTCTTCCATCGCATCCACGATTCCGCCGCACTCCGAACCATCCAGATACACGTAAGCGCCCGAATCGATCAAACGCGGCACGGTCAACTCGAAATCGTTCTCACCGCTTCCCCATGCGCAATCGAGCGTGTATTCGGCGATGGCCGATGTATCGACGTGCTTGCCGTTGGTGATGATCAGGTCAGCCATGCCGGCACGCTCCTCTCGCGGATCACGGTTAGGTCGAAGCCGAAGCCTTTCCATTGCACTTGGTGCTCACCGGACGGCAGTGGTTCGAAAATGTACGAGCCGGAGCCCATGCCAGTGCCTCTTTCGCCTTTGGCGAACACGTTCGTGAGGTCGCCGTTCTCGGCCGTCATGACAATGCTGCGCTGGCCCTCGACGCTGTTGATGGTCACATACGCGCCACTGGGGATGTCCATATGCAACTCATATGTGTTGCCTCCCATCGTGATCGACGGCTCGCTGACCGGCCCGTAGATCACCATCTCGAACGGCATCGCGGAAACCGCGCTGTTTACGACCGAAGCGTTTCGCGTCGTCGGCATGTAATCATGCGGATAATCATGCGGATAATCCAAATCCAAGCCGGGCTGCAATGCGTCCGACCAGAAATGCTGCACGTCGTCGCGCTTGCGCCACAGGCCGTCGAGCAATGCGACGGTGAGCGTGTATTTCGCGGGGCCGGGCGGATCATAGGATGGTTCGATGCCGGTGATGAGCGCGGTCTGTGACCAGCCGTCCACGGTGAGCAGTCCGGCGTCATCCTTGTTGCGGGATGCCGCCACGGCCTTTACGTCCGCGTCGAATATTTCGCCCGCCACGTCCAGCACGTTGAGGTCGGCGCACGTGGCCTCCAATTGGACGCTTGACGCGTTGAGGGAGGCGGAGTCAATGCCGTGCGCGGCCAACTCCACCTCCCATGCGTGTGTGCGCAGGCTCTCGATGCGTTTGACCATGAGACCGGCCGGGTCGATGAGATCAACGACGCTGGCCGGAACGGCGCGGCTTGATCCTCCGCCGCGCCGGTAGGTCATCGATTGCATGACTGTCCTCCTGTTTTAGACGAGATCAAGCAGGCGCTTCAACTCGCGGATGGTCATGGATGGCGCGTACTTGGCGATGGTCGGCCCCAAATCACCGTGCAATGCCTGCAGGTCGGAGCGCAGGCCGCGAAGCTCCACAAGCATCGACGCGAGGTCTGCGAGCCCATTCCCGGTTTCAGGCAATGGGGCGGAGCCCTCCACACCAATGGCGGAGCGCAACGTCATCGGCTGGAATGCCGATTGGGCGGCATCCGTCACGCCCTGCACCTGCCGGACTATGTTGCGCTGCAAGGCGGGTGTCGCCTTGTCGATGCCCTCGCTGATGCCGGGCGGAATGTAACGACCGACCTCATCCCTGAACACTCGCGACGGGGAATGGATGCCGAGCGCCTCCTTCGCCTTATCGACCAGACCACTCAAAGCGCCCTTGATGTTCGCGTACAATCCGCCGATGGCACCGCTGATACCGTTCCACAGACCACTGATGAGCTGCGAGCCGGCGTTTACGAGCAGCGAGCCAGCTCCGGCGAACACGCCCTTGATGGCGCTCACGATGCCCGACACCAAGCCACCGACCGCTCCGGCCGCGTTGGAAAGAATCGATTTGAAACTGTTCCAAGCTCCCGACCAGTTGCCGTTGATGAGGTTGGTGACCATGCTGATGACACCGGAAATAACGCCGACCACGCCCTGGATTACGCCTTGTATGCCGTTGATGACACCCGACACATATGGGAGCATCGCCTGCACCGCAGGCAACAGCATGCCGCTGATGAATCCGATGATGCCGCTCACGACACCGCTCACGGCGCTCAGGACGCTTTGTATCACCGGCATCAGCTGTTGCAACAAGCTCACTATGCCCTGCACGGCCGTCTGCACGACCGGCATCAACTGTTGGATGACGGGCGTGAGCATCGTCACCAATTGGCTGGCGACACCCATGATCTGCTGGATGATCGGCACGAGCGTCGAGACCAGCATGTCGATTACCGGCTGAATCATCGGGATTATCGTCGACAGGATTTCCGTCAACGGCGGCACGACCGTCGTGATGAGCTGCTGGAATCCAGTCATCAACGCGGCGAACGCCGGTTGCAGGGAGATGAACGCGTCCTGCAATGTCTTGAACACTCCGGAGGCGAGCGTGCCGAGCTGCTCCTGCAGTTCGGGGCTTTGCGCGACCAGTCCGGCGAACGCGGCCGTGATGAGTCCGATGGGGCCGCCGAGCAGTTTGAGCGGGCCGGCCAATCCGCCGAGCACACCACCCAACAGAGGGACCTTGGACAACAGCGGCCCGATACCGCTCAGGCCGAGCGCGCTGAACGCTCCGACCAACGGGCCTATGGCCGACTGTATCGGAGCAAAGAAACCCTTGACACCGCTGAACACGCCGTCTATCGCGTTCACCGCGTCCTGGAACGGCTGCGGGAGCATGGTCACCAGATCCGAGAATAGGCTCGGGATGGCCTTGACGACGGTCTGGGCGATGACCTTCACACGGGGCAGGACGTTCTTCAACGCGGTGCCGATGGAGTCGGCGAGCTGCTGGCTGAGAGCGCCCATGTCGGCGTTCTCGTTGCCTAATCCGGCGAGCCAGTTCTGCCATGCGGCCTTCATCGAGTTCACGCTGCCCTCGATGGTGGTCGCCGCCTCCTTGGCGGTCGTGCCGCTGATGCCGAGGCTCTTCTGCACTCGGCTGATGGCCTCGGTCACGTCGGCAAACGAATCGATGGAAAGGTCGTTGCCTTCCTTCATCACGCCCGGCAGCTTGTTCGCGTCGGCGATGAGCCGCTGCATTTCCGTCTTGGTGCCGCCGTAGCCGAGCTTGAGGTTGTCCAGCATCGCGTAATTGCCGCGAGCAAGCGACTGATACGTCTGTTGGACGGTCTGGATGTCGGTGCCCATCTTGTTGGCGTTGTCCGACATGTCGATGATGGCCTGATTGCCCATCTCTGCGGCCTTGGCGGTGTCCCCGCCAAGCGAACTGACCAACGAGGCCGCGAAGCTCGTGACCTGGTTCATATAGTCGTTCGCGCCGACGCCGGCCGTCTTGTACGCTTCGGCAGCGTACTTCTGCACGGTGCCGGAAGCGTCCTTGAACAGGGTGTCGACGCCGCCGACCGCCTGCTCCCACGTGGCGTACGCGCCCAACGCCTGCTTGCCGGTGGCCACCAGCGTGCCGCCGATGGCGGCCACACCTGCTCCGATGGCGGCGACCGCACCCGTGGCGAGGCCCTTGATATGGGCGACCGCGTTTTGGGCGAGGGTTTTGAACGAGTTGCCCGCGCTGGAGGCGAGGTTGCCGAGCGTGCTGCCGATTGCCCCGGCGGCGGTCTGTGCTCCGGCTGGGAGTTTGGACCATACGGCTCCGGCGGCGGTGGCGATGTTGCCGAAGTAGTTCTTGGCTACGTTGGCTACCGGTGCGAGTTTCTGCCCTACTTTTCCTGCGGCATCTCCGATGGCGGAGCCGATTTTGCCGCCGAATGAGCGGATGGGTGCGGTCCAAGTAGCGACTGCCGTTTTGATGGTGTTGCCGGTTCTGCTTCCCCAGTCGCGAATCGGTTGCGTCCATGCGGTGATTGCCGCGCCGATTGGTTTGGCGATGCCTGACACGGTGGCTGCGATGCTGCCACCCCAGCCTTTGAGGGTTTGCTGGGCGGCGCTGATGGCTCCCTTGAGTCCGGTTTGGATTTTCGCGCCGACCTGCACGGCGAAACCGCTCAATGAGGATACGGCCTTGTTCGCGAATCCGGCTATCTTGGAGCCTAGCGGTTTCCAAATGGCGTCTACGCCGAGCAGGCTACGCACGAGGCTGCCGAGCGCTCCAGAGAGTCCGGTGAAGGTGGATTGGCCCCGGCTGATGCTCGAGAATCCAGCCGAGAACGAGCTTGCCATCGTCTTCATGGAACCGGATACGGTGTTGGTGCCCTTGGCGAGTTCGTCCTCGGCGGCCTTGAGCGCCTTCTTCGCGCCCGCGAGCCGTTCGGCGGCGTCGTTGGACTTGTCGAGCGCGGAGGCCTGACGCAACTGGGCTTTCTCGAGGTTGATGGAGGCGGTCTGCGCCTGAGTCGAATCCGACCCGTATCTGGCGATGGCCGCGTTGAGCCTCTCCTGCGCCTGCTGCACGTTGACCGTGGCCTGACGATAGTTCAGGAGCGCGGCACTGGCCTTGGAGGACGCCTGCGCCACGTCACGCTTCAACGGTTTCAGCACCTCGTCGGCGGTACCCTGAGCACCCGAACCGAACGCCTTCTTGAAGCTGCCGCCGAACGATTTGCCGATTTTCGAACCGTTGCCGAACGCCTGAGAGAAACGGGTGGAACCGGACTTGCCGGCCCCCCGCATCTCCTTGTCGACCGCGCTGCGGAAGCCCTTCATCGAGGGGAATATCGACACGTGGCCGGTTCCCACTTCCGATCCGAAAGCCATAAGACGACTCCCCTCCTAGTTGATGGTTGTTATCCGAAGAGCTTGCTCATATGAGATTCGGCCTCGTGGATCTCCTCGGCGGTGGGCTCGACCGTTTCGGGGTCGCCGCCCACGTCGCCGAGCAATGTGGAAGCGCCGATAAGCTGCAATACGGTGATGTCGGTGGCATTCATCGGGAACATGAGGCCGATGAGCGAGGCTCCCGTGTAGGAGGCCGGGTCGCCGCACAACGCCGTGTACAGGCTGATGGCGTCACGGTAGGGGAGACGCCGGCCGAGATCGTGTTCGACGCTCCACCCGAATCGGGCGAAGTCCGCTCGGACCTTTACTCCGTCTTCGGAGTTGAGGATTCGGCAGAAGTCTGCGATTTTCCCAGTTCGACGCCCTGCGATTTGGCGAGCGTCTCCCCATAATCCTGGATGAGGTTGAATGCGACCTGCATGGGCTCCCTTTCGAGCTGCTTGGCCTGCTCGTCGCCGGCGAACACGGTGAGGATGCGTTTGACCTGGTCGAGGCTGTCGGTGTCGGTGGACGCGCCGGACAGGGCCTCGAAGTCGGCGATGGAAAGATAGAGGGGCAGTTTGTAGACGGTGCCGCCGGGTGTCAGCGCCCAGTATTCGTTGTTCTTGATGATGTGGCGCACCTTGACCTGCTTGGCGACCTCGGCGAGGGCCTCGGTTTCCTTGGTCTCGTCCCAATCATCGAATTCGGCGATGGTCGGGGTGATGGATTGTGTCTTGGCCATGATGTTTTTCTCCTGTCATATGTGTTTCTCCCGTCGTTGGTGTTGGGGCTCCCCGCATGCCGACAGGAGAGAGGTCATGCGGGGAGGGAATCGTTGTCAGGCCGCCGCGTAGGACTGCAGGTAGCGGCTGTTGCCGCCGTCCACGGCGGGATCGAGCTGCCATGTGGCGGTCAGCGAGAGGCCGGACACCTCGCCGCGCGTATCCTGCGCCGGCTCGTTGCCGGTGATCTGGATGACGCCGAGACGACGGCGCTTGCGGCCGAACTTGTAGATGGTCTCCTGATAGGCGAACCACTTGGTGTCCTGGATGATGTCCCGGACGTGGTAGACGCCGGTTTCATCGGGCTTGCCGATGGTCATGAGGCGGGTGAGGTCGTTGTCCTCGGCGGCGGTGAACGCGAGCGTCAGCGTCGGGTCGGCGTTGAGCGTGTAGCCCGGCTGATGGAATTCGGTGGCGTCGTCGCCGTCGCGGGAGTCCTGCGGCGCTCCGTCGCTGGTGATGAGGCCCACGGCGGCGGAGTCGGAACCGAACACGTCGCCGAGTTCGGTGATCGGGTCCGCCACGGAGGGCGCGATCTGCGAGGCGGTCAGCGTCTTGCCTGCCGCATAGGGGGCGACGATGATTTTCGACGTGAGTACGTTCTTGACAGAATCAAGGTCGTTGCCCTGGTTGTCTGCTGTCATTCCATTGTCCTTTCAAAATGAAAAGACCCCGCAACGCATGCAGGGTCTAGGCAAACGGTTAAGGGATTGGTTAGTGTTCGCCAACCGTCGAATATTCGACGATCAGGTAGTAGTGCGCGGTGTCGGAATCGTCGGACACCGGGTATGGGCCGTTGCACGAGGAATCATCCACGGAAACGATTGGTGAACCCTTGGCGAGGGCGATGGCGGGGTGTTCGGTGAGCGCCGCGTAGACGCGGCGGGCCAAATCCTTGCATGGCTTCTCGTCCTGTCGACTCCACCCGTACACGTTCACGCCGATGCTTCGGTCGAAATGGCCGAGCCCGTCAGCGTTGCCGCCATCGTCCCGGACGGTGACGAGCGGATACGCGCCCTGATAGTCGGGAGGTTTCTTGCTGCCCACCTGCAAGCCGGCCACATCGGTGATATGGGCGCGCAGGTAATCACAGAGGAAAGCCTCCATGTCGGGAGGCAATACAAGGGTCATACCTTCACCGCCTTCAACGCCTTGCGAAGGTTGCCGGTCTTGGATTCGACCAGCATGGTCTTCGGGTCATGGCCGACCACCATGAAGGTGGTGCGGTGCGCGTGCTGCACGGCCTCGACCTGCAGTCCGTCGCGGTAGGCTCCCGTATCCACGGGCGCGTTGGCCTTGGCCACGCCGAGCGCCTTTTCGGCGGCTCCACGGGTCAGGGCCCTGACGCCGGCCGAGTTGAGGATCTGGTCGAAAAACGCGTCATTGAACTTGATGCTGGTCTGTCCGCTTCCGGCCATCGGCTACCCCCTCCACTCGGTGAGTTGGACTTCCAACGTGGGCTGCCAGCCGGTAAAGGCGTTGACATCGCGGCTGGGAAAGCCGCTGACCTCCCACATGCGGCCATCGGCCGGTTCGGGGCGGATACGGTCACCAATCCGGATGTCCGCGTTCGGGTCGGCCACGGTGAGCACCGCAGTCGACGTGGTCTGCACGTCCAAAACGTCGGGCGTGCGAGTCGAACTGCTCGAAGCCAAAGCTCCTCGCACTTCCAATTCGACGGGTTTTGTCCAGTCCTCGGTGGTCTGCGCGGGATTGTACGGGTCGGGTTTGCGCGAGGCGCGCAGACGCACGAACCGTGTGGCCGCAGGCAGGCCGGAGGCGTTGATGTCATCGATGATGCTCACGGCAGCGCTCCCAGCTTGTACCGGTCGAGTTTCGCCAGCTCGTCGGCCATCAGGGTCACGTTGTAGGTGACGCTGCTGCCGTTGACCGACTGGGATTGGACGATGCCGGCGGCTGCGCTGCTGGCCCGTTTCGCGGCGTTGATGAGCACCCCCTGCACATCCGGCACCTCGTCCGGCGCATAACCGGCGTGGATGCGGTAGCGTATCGCGGCCACGCCGGCCGGGAAAACGCCGGCGGTGCACTCCACCAAACCCGTGGTGGGGTCGCAGGCGTAGTGCAACCGGTTGCCGGCGATGTCGGTCAGCTCATCCACCGACGTGACATGGCGTGCGGGGAGGCGGATCACCTTTCCTCCCCGCGAATTGACCACGCCCGACAGTTCGATGTTCGGCGTGATATGCCAGCCGCACGTGCGGCGGATGGCCGCCTGCGCCGCCTTGATCCAAAAGGATCCGTCCGCGTCGAACACTGTCGGATCCTGGATCATGTCGGGGATTGCCATCGTGGAGGATGCGACGCTCATAGCCCCTCGCTTTCGATGGTTGCGATGCTCGGGGCTGCGATTCGGGCTGTGAACTCCTGTGACGCTTCGGCTGGGAGGACTGACACCTCGAGTCTCGCCGTCTCCCCGACCCTCATCGCGAGGGCGTCGGGTTTGACGGCGATGCTCTCGGCGTCAGGCGTCACTTCGCTGCTTTTCCCAGTGCGACCTTGACGAAAGCCTTGGGGTACTTGACCTGCAGGCCGATGCGTTCGCGCACGCGGAACGTGATGAGGTCGTTCGTGAAATCATCGGAGTGGGAGTTGGTGGACTCGGCGCGCAGACCACCCTTGCGAATCACAGCGCCGCCGAGCTTGAACGCGCCGACCAGGACGGTGCCCTGCGCGATGGCCTCGGTGACCACGGTCTTGAGACCCCACAGCGGCGGATCCTGCATGATGGTGCCGTTGCCGTACTGGCCGCCGAAGTAGCCGCCGCCATAGTACTGGCCGTTCGAATCCTTGCTCAGGCGGATGGTCTCGTAGTCGGCGGGGTTGATGACGATGGCGTCGGCGCGGAAGCCGGTGGCCAGCGCGATCTTGGTGCGGGCCTTGAAGATACGGTCCGGGTCGGAATCAGCCGCCTGCGCCATCGTCTGGATGTCGCGGGTGAGCAGGCCCTTGACGTTCGCGCTGGTGCCGTCGCCGGACAGCAGCTGGGTCTCCTCCAGCAGCTGCAGGTTGTAGCGGGCGTGGTTGTTGATTTCGGAGACGATGTAGGAGAGGTCTTCGGCCATATTGTCGGTGACCTTCCACCAGGCGGCGACCTCCTTGAGACTGTCGGACGCCCAGGTTGGTGCCGGCAGATGGGTCTGCGGCTTCGCGCCGCCCTCGCCCACGGTTCCCGCGTCGCCCTCGAGCGCGCCATACACCGGGTATTCCACGGTGTTGGCATTGCCGCTCAGGGTGACGGAGCCGAACAGGTCGGCGACCACGAGCGGACGCTCATACGGCCAGACGCCGTCCATGTCGACCTGCGTGACCACCGGCGCGTAACCGGTGCCCGCAGTGCCGGTGCCCGCCACGTGAGTGTCGGTCGCGGCCTTGAACTCGCTGGACGCGAACGGGTGCGCCTTGGTGTTGATGACGGTCATGCCGGCCTTCTTCAACTCCTGCGCGTACAGGTCGCCAAGCGTCTTGACGGCGGGAGCCGCCTTGGCCTGAGGCTTGGCCTCGTCCACGTTCAAATCGTTGACGCCCTTGAACAGGTCGACGCGCTCCTGCAAACGCTTGGCCTCCTCGAAGTGGTTCTTCAGTTCGGTAGCCTCATCTTCGGTGAGGTTCTCCATGCCCTTGTCGTACAGGGCCTTGACCGCCTTCTTCTCGGCGGCCAGCTTCTCCATGTAACCCATGGATCATCCTTTCTATTGGTTGTTTGCCAGCGAGAGGAAGTCGCTGATTTCCTTGGCCCACTGCGGGTCAAAACTCTTTTTCGCCTTGCCTGCGTCCGGCTCGGGCTTGTCCGAATCGTCCGCCGTATCGTCGTCCGGCTCGTCATCGGGCTTGGAATCGTCGGGGTCGTCATCGTCGGGGGTTTCGGTGATGGCGTCGAGCAGTTCGCCGAGCGCGTCGTAGGCTGTGCGAATCTTGTCCTCGTTGGCCTTGCTGATGGCTCGACCGGCCTTGACCTCGAGCACCTCGGCCCCTTGGTTGGCGGCGACCTGCACGAGACTGATCTCAAATAGTTTGAGCTGTCGAATCTCCCGGTAGCCGTCCCAAGGGCTCTTCGCCTCCTCGTTCTTGACCCACGCGGTCTTTTCGGCGATGAAACCGATGCTCATCTGGTGGATGAGGCCACGCTTGAGCAGGTCGTAGGCCCGCTTGCCCTCAGCAATGTCGGTATCCAATTTCGCGGTGATGAGCAGGCCATGCTCATCCTCCACGGCGCTCAACGTTTCGCCGATCACATCGTTCGGGGAACCGTCCTTGTGCTGCCAGTGGATAGGGATGCCAGCGCCGCCCGCCTTGAAATCGGCGGAGAGGGTCTGCGCGAAAGCGCCCTTGACAATCACGTCGTCGTACAGGTCTTTCTCCCACGTGCTCGCGTAGCCGGAGAACACGCCTCCGCCGCTGTTGTCGGTGGCCTTGAGCTCCTTGAGCTCGTAGCCGAGATAATCAAGACTCATCTGAGGTTTCTCCCTTCGTCATTGAGTCCCATGACGCGCGGAAACCGGCGTCATACGTGTAGAGGCGTTTGAATTCGGCGAGCATCTGCTTGCCGTTCGGGCTCGCGCCCTGCTGCGCGTTCTGCGTCTGCCCGCCGTCCTGCGGGCTTGGCTGGCCGCCCTCGCTCACGTTGAGCGGGGTTATCAGCTGGTCGCCGCCCGGCAGTTTCGGCCGGTCGAGCAGTTCGCGCGCCTCGTCCGTGGTCATAAATGGACGGCCGGTGGCGGTGGAGAGCGCCTGATACTGGGTTTCCATCGTTCCGCGCAGCTTCGCGTCCAAATTCGCCTTGATATAGCAGTCCGGTTCGCCCACCGCCTCGGGCAACGTGAGGTTCAACGCCTCCTCGAACGCCACCAGATACGGCAGCAGTTCAACGTTCCACAGTTTTTCCTTGTATGCGGCGATGTTGCTGTTGGTACCGGTACGGAAGCCGATGTTCTCCGGCGAAATCTGGAATGCGAGGCACACCTGTTCGTTGATTTTCTCGCGCGCCTCCAAGTCGGCCATGTCCACCGGCTTGAACAAATTCTCGACGGTACGGATCTCCATACCATCCTTGAACACCGGCCATGTGCCGGCCATTCCGCCGCCAGCCACATAGTTGCGCAGGCCTTGGGTGAAATCGTCGTAGTCGGCCTGTGACTCCCAGGGCATTTCCTTGGGCCTGTACACGTAGGCGGGTATCTGGTAGCCGTTTTCGGCTATCGACTTGCGGTATTTCGCCATCGCCCTTGCCTCCGCGAGCAGGGGGCGCAGCACGTTGGCCACCGGGTCGCCGAGGCTAAGGCCGTCGATGTAGCCGATGTCGAGCACGATTCGCGGATCCGGCAGACGATAGGTGCCTCCATTGTTCTCGGCGACGCTGCTGATGGTCACGCCTGTCAGTTCGCCGAAACCGTTCGCCCGGAGACTGTAGCCGTCCGGGGGGATGCGGCGCAGCGTATTCCCGTCGCCCGCACGATTGCTGCCGAGCGTGCACAGCCACTTGTCCTCGAGCAGCATGTCACGGATGAGCGTCGCGTAAAACCTGTAACGGCTCATGCCCGGCAAGTCGCTCGGATGCCGGATGAGCTTGGCCAGTGCTCCGTCGCGCACCTCCTCCGCGTCGCCGTCCGCGTCCCTCCGATACACCTTGAGCGGCAGGGAGGCAAGTTGGCGGCTGATGAAGTCCACAACCACGCGGACCGCGTATTCGCGACAGTACATGCCGTTCGCATAGCCGGCGAATTCGGCGTCGGTGGGCCAGCTGATGGCCTCGGGCATCGAATCCATGATGGTCGGCATCTCCGGTTCAGCGTTCTTCATCGCCAGCACGGCCGGGCCGTGCAGCAGATTATTCAGAAATCCCATCCACGGCTCCTTCGGATTTGAGAGATGGCTAGAATGTGACCCTCACGTTGTGCGAGGGCTCGTATTTCGGTTTCTCTGGCTCGCCGCTCATCGTCTCGAGCGCGTACAATGCCTGACTTTCGGCGATGAGGCCGGAAATATGCATCGCGCTCTGGTTGCGGTCCCACACCTCGACCTCACCCAATCGGCGGGTCACGGCGACGCCCACCTGCTGTTCGATGGCCGGCTGGGGGAGATGACGGAGCTTGTTTTCCTTCACCCGGTCACGGAAACGGCCGGTGGCGGCCCCCAAGCGGAAGCCCTCGATGAGGTGCACAGTCCAACCGGCCTCCGCGAGCGGATCCGCGAAGTCCACCGCCGGACAGCCTTTCGATTGCACGGCGATTTCGTGGATGTTCGGCCATGCCTCGCGAAGCATTTTGAGGTATTTCGGCACCCAGAGCATGCCGTCGCGGCGCACGATCAGTTCGACGTGCGGCAGACCATCCTCGCGGTAGCCTGCGGCGGCGATATACGTGGTCTCACGGTCCGCGCTGGTATCCACGGAAAGCACCACGCGCCCGTCATCGGGGATACAGGAGTTCGCATCGATACCACGCTTCCACAGTTTCGGATTGATGTACGGCGTGATATCCGCCGTCACCCACTGGCACAAAACCTCGGTACGGTACGCGGCCTCGGTCATACCGTTGATGTCAGCCGAGATGCTACGAAAAGTCATCGGCCCATAACCCATGGAGGGGTTCGCCTGACGGATACCGTCAAGGTCATCCAGCTCGCATTTATCCGGAGCCGACCATTCAAAATATCCGTAGGATGGGTCGTGTTCCTCGGCCCATTCGTCCGGCGACTGCTTGCCGGTTTCGACCGAAGCGTTCCATGATTCCGCCAGGGCACGTCCCTCGTCGACGACGCGGCGCAGCACGACGCTGCGATAGTCGCCCGCGTTCGAGATACCCCACAACTGACTGGACCAGATGGCCTTCGTGGTCTGGCTGACCGCGTTCCAGCCATCGTCGGTGTGCTGCTCGCGCAACTCGTCGAACACGACGCGGCTGGCGCTCTTGGAACGGATGTTCTTGTCGGCGCGCACGATGTACTGCGCCTTGTTCCGGCAGATGATCGCTTCCTCGCCATGCGAATTGTTGACGCGCTGCACACGTTTTTGCAAAACCGGAACCGCTAGAGCGGCCTCGCCCTCGGAAGCCGGATTCGGATTACACCAGTTCAAAACGGCCTGATACGGTGCGCGCGCGTTATCCAACGTCTGCGCGGCACCGACCACAAGAAACTTCCACGCCGGCGACAATTCCGGGTGGCGAGCGGAGTCGACGAACAGCCACCACGCGCACAGCACGCTCATCACCGTGGTCTTGCCGTTCTGACGCGCGACCTCGGTAACCACGCGCCGAAACCGGTAGGAGCCGTCCGGCAGCAGTTCGAGGCCGTGGATCAGCAGCCATTTCTGCCATGGGTAGAGGTGCACGTGGAGAAACTTTTCGGCGAACTCGATGACCGCGTAGCCGTTTGATGTCGCCGGCGTCAGTTCGCGCAGCGGGGGAGTGAATATGCGCGGCGTGGTGATGCCATGAGCGTCGTCGTCGATTTCGCCGATGCCCATGACGCCTCCTAGCTGATTTTCGCCAAATACTCCTCAAGCTCATCCGCCACCGGAGTCGCCTCGGGCTTGGCGGCCTTGCCCCTCGCCGGCTTCGCCGGCTTCTCCTCCTCGGGAACCAGTCCGAGAGCCGCGCAATATTTCAAGAACGTCGGCAGCGAGGTATTGTCGTTCTGCGGCACAGCCGGACGGGCACCCTTCCCCTTCGCCTCGGCGTCCGATATGGCCTGTTCCGCCAACTCGTCCCAATGGTCGATTTTCCATGCAAGGGCCCGGGCGGCGGCGACCGTGGCTGCGTCCTTCGCGCGCAGATGCTTGGCGTTGCGCAGCGAACGCTCCAATGCGTCGGCCACCGTTTCCTGCGGAAACTGTTTCGGCATGGAACCTCCTTCGCGCGCGACCCCGGCCGAATATCGAATAATTTTCGGAGGGAGAGGAAGAGCGGCCATGCGGGTAGTGTCCCGCCCGTGGCTGGTTTTGGGATTCTACCGCCCCTCCCGGTGGTCAGGCGTTGAATGCGTCGATGAATGCGTTGACGCCGTTGGTGAGGCGTCTGGTGAACGCTTGACCGTCAACCTTGGGGATGACGGTGGTGCGTCCACCGTCCGAGACTGTTGGCTCAAGACTGATTGGCAGGTCCACTTCAATCTCGCCTAACTCGTAGTCGGTGCTGCTGTTGGACAGGCTGGCGCTGATGTGGAGAGTGATGGGATAGGTTGCCTCGCGGATCACCTCGCCGCTGAATGTCTTGACTGGTTCGTCGATGTCCATGAGCGTTGGGCCTCCTATGCTGCTCGGATCCATTGGCGTGAGAGTGTGCCGATTGGCGTGGCTGGATCCTTGTTGCCGCGCAGGTTGTTGCATTGCGTGTGTGATGGCCGGAATCCTGCGGGGTCGTGTTGCAGGTCTGGCCGCTTGCTGACGGGATAGAAGTGGTCGAGGTTGAAGCTGTCGTCTGTGGTGTTCTGCGCCACGTCATAGTCGATAGGCATTCCGCACAGCCAGCATGGACGGTGTTCCGCTTTGCATTCGAGGAAGAACTTTTTGCGGTCTTTTTCGAATTGACGTCCGCCCTTGCGGACTTGACGACTGTAGCTGACCATGTTGCAGTCACCCCTGTAATCATCGTCGGAAGTATTGGTGGCTTGGGCGGGATTCGAATCCGCGAACCAGTGTCCAGCGCTGTTTACTGGTCACCGCGTCTCACGACGGGGTCCTTTAGTCCTCTCAGGCACGCAAGCCGTGGCGGGCTGACTGGCACCGGCGCTTTGGACGCTGCCGGCGGAGTACTCTCAGCCCATGAGACGTGGATATGCGAAGAGCCCAACCGTCTGGGCTGGGCTCTTCGACACTAATCCACTGACATTATGCGGTTACAGTCAGCTTTTTGTCAAGTTCGCCGCCGACCACGAGCCTGTACACGTCACAGTAGGCAAGTCCCTGCGGACTGTTCTGCAGCTTTCCCCGATTGATCCATACGTTGATGGTGTTACGGCGAACGGTGATTCCGGCGTCGGTGAATGCCTTGGCGATGTCCGCCGCACTACCTCGTTTCGAGTCGTCCCAGCAGAGTTTTTTCAGTCGGCGGAGTTTGACGGTCTGCACGCGCTGCTCGCTCCCGCACACGGGGCATGTGACCCATTGGTCTGCGGTGCCAGCGGTAAGCATGGTGTCGCACAGTTCGCACGTGCCGATCTCGCGACGCTGCTCGGGAGGATCCAACACGGCATCGACTTTCCAGGCAAGACCGTCGATGGTCGCCATGTAGAAGCCCGCGTCACCGAACGTGGCGAGCTTGGGGTGGCCGGCGCATGCGATGAGCGTGGCCTCGAGGTCCTCCATACGCGGATCGTTATGCCAGTCGAGGGCGTCGATGCCGTCCAAGCAACGCCACAGTTCGCGCGCCGTCGCGTCGAGCATGTCGATCAGGTCGAGCACGTCCAAGCGTATCGGCGTTGGGGGAGTGGCCGTCTGGATTCGCACGGGCGAATGCCCTCCCGGATGCAGGGTGGCGTCCAACGAGTCGTGCAGTGGCATGATGTCTCGCGCAAGTCGTAGTAGCGTGCCGGCGAGACGCAGTTCGCATGCCTCGCACAGTGAATATCCCTCTTCGGTTATCGTTTTGCAGTTCTGGCAGTTCACGTTAGCCCCTTCCGGCTGGTCGGCTAGAATAATGCTTGGTTCTCATCGCCCTGGCCGACCATGGTTGGTTGGGGTTTTCTCATGTTTGAGCTGGCTGTATGGCATATCCCATATGCGTTTGAATTCGGCTATCTCCTGTTTCGACAGTTTCGGCCAGCCCCACGGCTTGCCTGACGGGCGTCCGCGTCTGGGTGGTTTGAACGGTTTGACGCTTATCCTCGCCAGATGACACATGTGCCTTGCCAGATACTGGCCGTCCGGCATGATGCCCCTGCTGCCGAAGGTGCTGCGCAAGAGCGGGTGACCGACGGAGGGCAGCCATGTGACGCGCGTCACTGGCCGACCCAAGATGATGGCCACGGTCAGGTCATCACCTTCCACGAGCCCGTAATCCCATGACTCCCATACGTTTTCCCGATCCTGGATGATATACAGGCCGCACCCCTCGCAGACCGTGACCACGAGGGGGCTGGACTTCGGGACGAACGTGCGCAGCCACGGGGGTTTGCGCTCGCTGGCACGCTGTTTGGTCTTCATCGCATGACGCCTCCCGACTGCGGGTCGATGAGCTCGCAGCTCATCGCATCGATACGGTTATTGGTGCGGGCTTCGATGCACAGGCGGCGCACATCGCCTGTGGTTTCGACTTTCTGGACGATGGTCTGTTCCGGTGTCGGGTTAGTAACCGCGTAGGCGGTGAGGCCGATGACGGCCAGCACCATCGCGACGATGACGATGGTGACGATGGTGAAGGCGAGCCCGATGGTGGATTCCACACTCCATTCCTCACGATGTCGCATTTTCAAGATCCTCCTTGTTGAGTGCTGTTTCGATTCGTATGCACAGGTCGATGGCTTGCTGCCATCCGGTCTGGTAGCCGGTAATGAATGCCTCAGCCGGCGACTCGTTGCCGAGGCCTGCTGCGGCCAATGCGTTGAGGGCCTGTTGGGTGAGGTCAATCGGTTCGACCATGAGTCATTCCTCCCATTTGATGTCCTGCATTTCGTGCAATACCGCTTCGCAGGCGGTCTCGAGTGCGTTCCGCATGCTGCGGGCGTGGTATCCGTGTTCGGCGAGGTTGAACAGGTCGGGATGCCCCCGACCCCACTGGTCGAAACCGATGGAGGCGATGGGGATGGTTTCGACCAATCCGGTATCCGCGTCCTCGTGGCGGTATTGGATGGTGACGGACTCTTTCATGATTCCTCCGCATCGCTCATGAGATGCAGGGCCCATCTGCCCAAGGCGTCCAATACCGGTTTCCGTACGGATTCGTCGTGCAGAATGCGGGGATGGCATCTGTACAGGGCTGACTGTCCTTCGGCTTCGACGCTGCCGAGGGTGACGGTGGTGCCGTCTTCCTGGTCGAGCATGATTCTGATTTTCTTCATGATTCCTCGCTTTCAGTGGGTGCAGTGTTGGCAGCAAGGTTGTGGGTGGCTGAGGCAGATCCGCCTGCTGAGTCCGCAGTTCGCACAGGGTTCTTTCCATATGGGTGAGTGGGTGTTTCCCATGGTGTTTTTCCTTTCTGTTGGTTTCGGCGTGTCGGGAACAACTGCAAGGGTTTTCGACTGTTCCCGAGGGGTGCATCCAGTTGTTCCCGGTAAAATGCGTTCATGGAACGCAATTTACTTTTCGGGAACAGCTAGCTGGCTTATGCCGGTTGTTCCGGGAACAACTCGGAACAACCGGGAACAACGGGAACAACTAGATTTCGAGATGGTTTTCCTTATCCAATTCGTTCGCCTCCTCCCTGCTCATCCGGTCCACGAAAGCGTCCGATTTGGGGTCGTCCATCTGCCGGTATGGTCTGACGCTGGCGTAGATGTTCCGGTTGTTGCGTCCGGAGCGGTTGCTGATCCATTCGCCTTCGAGCAGCCGGTTGATGGCGGTGAGCACTGTGGTCTTCCGGGCGCTTGAACCGTCGTCCTTCAGCAGTTCGATGATCTCGGTCTGGTTCGGCTCCTCGGGCGCGTTCTCGATGATCCGGCTTATCTTCTCCATAAGCCCGGTGGGTCGTTCGATGCCACGCTGTCGTGTGGTTTCGTCGCTGGGCATCATGTTCGGCCTGGCTACATTCACGCGCATGAGTTTCGGATCCGTGCTGTTGATTTCGATGCGGGCGGCCTCCCGCATGTGCGAGCCGTTCGAACTCCAGCTGACGGCGCAATGCTCCTCGATCTCCGAGATCCTGTCTTTGCTTGATTTGATGACGATGGTGCCGCGCAAGCCCTTGCCGACGGGCTTGGTCATGTCCACGCTGTAGCTGATCCCGTCGATCAATGCGAGTTTCTGCATGCTTCCGCCCGCGTAGCGTCCCCGGTTGTCCTTGCTCTTGACGACGTGGTCGATGAGCACGACCGCCGGCCCGCACGCCGAGATGAGTCGTGGCATGGTGTTGTACCAGGCGGCGATGTCGTCGCCTGAGTTGCTGTCGAGGCTCGCGTAGGCGAGGCAGCTGGTGACGCCGTCGATGATGGACAGCGTGGCCGTGTCCGCGTAAGCGAGGGTTTCCTTCCAGCCGTCGAGGCTGGTGGGGCTGGACGGTTTGGCCGATGGGCGCACGTAGTGGAGATGCGTCACGATGGCTTCGCCGGTCACGCCGAGCAGCAGGAGACGTTTGACGACGTTTCTGGCGCTGTCCTCGTAGTCGATGTAGATGACGTCATGGTTGCTCTTGAGTTCCTGTGCGGTGGCTATCTGGGCGATCATGCTTTTGCCGCAGCCGGGTTCGCCGTGCAGGTCGTTGACCGCGCCACGGTAGAAGAGGCCTTGTCCGTCCTCGCGTTGGAACACGGTGGGCGTGGGCGGCAGTTCGATGCCGGATGCCAACTGCCGGAGGTCTTCGAACTGCCAGCTGGAGGAGGTTTTACTTGCCTCGTGACTTTCCATTGAACCGTTTTGAACCGATGCGACGGGTGTTGAACCGGCTTGAACCGGCATTGCTCCAATGTTTTGAACTGCTCGCTGGTAACTTTCCTCCGTTTGCCTCGCGACCGTGTAGCTCTGGGCGGGTTCGTTGAACTCGCCTGGCGTCATGCGTTCTATCTTCGACTGCTCGCACGGATCCACATGCGACTGTATGCCGTTGACCTTCTCCATCGCTCCGGAGAGTATTGCCGCCCATTCGCGTGCCGCCTCACGCTCCCTGCCTTGACGGTCGGGAGCCACCTCGGCGATGAACCGTGGCTTCAATTGGCTGATGGCGTCGAGCGCTCCCCGATGGCCTTCCTGCGCGAAGTTCACCAAGGCCCAGACTGCCTGCAGTGTGGTGTCGTGGCGTGAGCCTTTGGAAGCGGGGTTGGCGAGCGTCTTGTTGAGGAACGTGTTGATGGCCTTGCACATGCGGTCGTCATAGCCCATCGAATTCGAGGGAATTAAACGCATCGAGTTCGACACGTTTGCATGATCGGGCTTGCGCAGCCAGTCCACCCACTTCCACGGCAGGGTCGCCAGATCGCTGATGCGGGGGAGCGTGCTGGCTGGTGAGCCGCTGGGCGCGTACCAGCAGTACATCTCGCCGGAAGGGTGGATCGATGGCCATACGACGGAATACCTATGGCCGGGCTGCAGGATGTCCACACCTTCGATGGCTCCGCCCTTCCACGCCAATCCCTCGGGCACCTTGTAGAACAGGTGGCGTGCCGGACTGTCGATGCCGTGCGCCGTGCTGCTCCACGTGGCGGGCAGTGCGCCCAGTTCCCGTGTGAGCTCGCTGATGCCCTTCGCCCCGTCGGCTTTGACCTGATGGCCTTGCGCGGCGTCGATGTCCAACACGAGTACGCCCTCGGGGATGACGAGCCCCGTGTTCGCGGTCGGGCTGGCCTGCGACCAGAACTGTACCTGCTCGTCAGTGACAGACTTGCGGGAGCGTCCCGTGTATCCGCTGGGCGGCGGGGTTTTCCTGCCTTCGGGCAGTGGGATGACTTGCACCCATCCGGCGGCCCGATACAGTGGCGTGGCCTGCGCGTACCCGTAAATGTCGGTCATCTTGGATTCTCCTGTGTTGCTGTATGGGTGTGGTGCCGTGCGCGTCGTCGCAACTGCGCTGGCCGCTTGGATACGGCTACGGCCAGATGGTTAGAATTCGGGCTCCTCGCCGTTGGCGGCGTACGGGTGGGCCGTGGGGTTGGCCGCGTCCGTGATCGCCGTCACCGCCTCGACCGGCACGCCCAACAGGGCGGCGATCTCCTGCGGGCTTTTGCCCATGGCCTTCAACTGGTTGACCTTCATCGGATCAGCCTGCGGCTGCTGGGGCTGCTGCTGCGCGTACTGCTGCTGCGGTGGCTGCTGGAAGCCCGGCTGGACGGGCTGCTGGGGTTGGCTGCCGTTCACGAGACTGTTGACGCTGGAAGCGGGTTCGATGTGGAATTCGAACACCTTCGGCGGCTGGGGCGCGTCGCCCCGCTGGCCGAGACCCACGAACCGTTCCGTGACGGTGTCGCCCGGCTTCGGGATCTTCACGCCCGCCTGACGGCAGGCCTCGCGAAACGCCTTGAGCTGGATGCCCCAGCCCTTGATCCAGAGAGAACGGCGGCCGTCGTCGTCATCCACGCTCGGGTCGCGCAACTGGGTCTGGATGATGACGTGGATCTGCTCCTTCGGGCGTCCGTCGTTCCAGAAGGCGGGCTGCTTGGTCTGGAAGTCGTTGACCTGAGTGGTCTCGATTTTTTCGATGACGCCGGTCACCGAGTCTCCGGGCTGGCTGTCCGCTCCGAAGTACGCTTTGGCGCTGTTGCCGGCGAGCAGGTCGCCGAGCGAGCTTAACTGGGCGGGCTGTCGTTGGGGCTGCTGGTAGCCGTACCCCTGCTGCGGGTAACCGTATTGTTGTTGTGGCTGTCCGAACATTGTCGTGTTCCTTTCGTTGTTTTACTTGGTGAATTGGTATTCGGAATCGATTAGGGGAATGAGTCGGAGCCACTTGTCGGGCACGTCCGGCCATGGCTTAGCGTCGAACTCGGGCAGCGCGCTCATGTCGGGCCAGACCCGGCCCTTGCAGGAGAAGCACCTGTCGGGTCCGGCCGCGGGCAACTGTTTGATCCAGCTGTCGCGCACGTCGGCGCCTTCCGCCTGCTCCATGCAGTCCATGAGGTTGACGAGCAGTTGGGCGCGGCTCAACGCCCATTTGCCGGGCTCCGGGTTGAACCTCGTCTCCCAGGGCAGGGCGTCGCCCAGACTGGTCTTGTTGCGGGGCAGGAAGTAGATGCAATTGCGTTCCACCCGTTCGCCCTCGTCCTGCAGGCCCATGCCGTAGAGCGAGGCCTGCACCCGGTACTGTTGCGAGGGGCCGTGGGCCTTGACCTTGGTGACGGTCGTGTTGCCGACGACCTTCCAATCGATGGTGCTACGGGTCTTGCGGTCCCACAGGTCGATGCTGCCGGTCACGTCATAGCCGCCATGCAGCCCCTGCAGGCGGCCTACGGTGACCCGGTATTCGCTGCGCCACCGTTCCACGAGTTCGGTCACGTTGTCCTCTCCCGTATAGGGGAACTGAAATGCCGGCTCCCCGTTCAGGTCACGGAACATGGTTTCGAAGTGGGCGTGTACGCAGGTGCCGATGAACGGCAGCCATCCGGGGGAGCGACGCTCCGGCCAGCCCGCCAATTTGGCGGCGAGACAGTGCACGCAGTCCGTGCCCAGTTCGCTGGGGCCTATCTCACGCTGCAGTTCGCGCGGCGCGTTCTGGATATCCGCTTCGATGAGCTGGCGGATCTCCGGCCACAGTTGTGGTTCCTCCATCGTGCCGATTTTGGTTTTCGGCGTGACGGGTGGTTTGCCCATGTCGGGTGCCGATTGCGTCATGGGCGGCAGGTCGACGGGTATCGCATCACCCTGTTGGGGTTGTGCGACGGCGAGAATGGCCTCATTCATGCTCATGGTTCTTCACCTCCTTGAGAAAGTCGTTGATCTGTTTCTTGATGTCGCCCAGTGCGGTCTTGCTGAGCCGTGTAATGGCCACCGCCTCGTCCGAGTTGTCGAAGCGCAGCGTGTAGGTGCGGTCGCCGTCCTTCACGATGGTTACCGGTACGCTGCCGAAGGTCATCGAATGGATGGGATGACCGGGCTTGCCGCTCTGTTCCAGCTCATGGGTGGCCTTGCGGATGCGTTTGGCGACTTCGAAGCCCAGATCGGCGATGCGTTCCGAACGGATGACGTACAGGTCGTCGGTCAGCTCGTTGCCGTCCTCGTCATGCAGGTCGTAGTCGGCGATAACGTTCTCCACTATCCGGGTGATGCCTTGGCTGGACAGTTCCGCGCTCATGAGACCACCACCGTGGGCTTGCCCGACACCGCGTAACCGGCCACCGCGTCCACCGTCAGCAGCTTCTCCAACTGGCTGAGCGGGCGCGGCTTCAACTGGTAGGCTCCGGGATACTTGGTTGCCGGATAGTCTTTTTCGAACGTGCCGGCGTTGATGCGCCGCGCGCCCGGCTTCACCTGCACCTTCAGGTTGCCGGCCTGATAGGTGCCGACGGGATGCGAGTCGAGGATACGGGCCTTCAGCTCGTCGATCTCCTCCTGTCGGCTGGCGATCTCGGCCTGCAGTTCGACGATGCGCGCCGCCTGAGCCTCGAACAATCCTTGGCGCAAACCCTCGTCGGGATTCGGATTGGTTTCGACTTCCTTGAAATCCGGAGTCAACACGTTGTTGTCATTCGCGGTCATTTGGTTTTCCTTTCACGATGACCTGGGCGTAGGTCGGGTACCACGCCGTCTGATGTTTGGTTTGGTTCGTGTGCCGGTTGCAGCAGGTGACCGCCTCGTCCAAACCGCTTGGAGGCGCGAGTGGCCCGCATGTTTTGCAACGCGGCATCCAGAGGCGCCGGTCAGGCATGCTGCTCGTCCCTGGCCGCGAGACGCAGTCCGGCGATCACATCCGCCGACGCGTCCGGGTTGCGCAGCAGCTTCGACGCGGCCGCACCCTCCTTGACGGTCAGCTGGGCGATCGCGATGGCCGAACTGACCGCCGTATGCTGCTCGTGGGTAAGCATGATCTTGTCGGACAGCAACAGTTTGGTGGCCTTGTCGATGAACGTGCTGGCCGCGTTGGTGATCCCGTTCGCCGTCGGCACCAAAGCCGCCAGTTCGAAACTCAGATCCTCGTCCGACACCAGCGCCTGCTGCACCAGACGCGGCTCGTTGATCGGCTTGCTCATGATTGTTTCCTTTCCTCCGGCTCCCATTCCGGGAGCGGCTTGATACGGATATAAAGGTGTGGTTCGTACTCATGCCCGCAACAGGTGTAGGGGTCGCCGGACTTGCGTTTCCGGTATTTGCCCTTGGCCCCGTACACCCACAGGTCGGGCATCCGCTTGCACGCATGCGATTCGACGACCTGCGCGTCATCCACGTAGGCGACACCGTTCAGGGAATCGAGCACCAATTTCAGGAGGTTATCGAGATCGGGACGGCCGCGATGGCTCATCCAGAACTCCGCCTCCAAACGCACGGGGCATTGGAACGGTTTCGCCTGCGGGTATTTCAACCGGAATTCGGCGAACAGTCGTTCCTCCGCCCTGACGGTGCGTTTCGGCGTCATCGCGTGCCCGTTGTAGACGCGGGGACGCCCCTTGGGAACCGGGTCGCCCGGCAGGCAGAGCGTGAACTCACTTGTCTGTTCCATCGTCACCCCACTTCAACACGATCCGCAGGAAGATGAGCGGCAGGATGATGGCCAGTATGAGCGAGCCGGTGATCATCCACTGCGGCGTGCCAACGGGCGAGGGGATTTGACTGTGCGTGGTCGCGAAACCCGCCAGCCAACCCTCAAGAAACGTGAGGGCCAATAACACGGCTGACTTCTGGCCGTCCGTGAACCGTGGCCTAGGACGGCGCATACGCTTCCGCTTATGCAATGCTTCGATGCTCATTTCACGGCCCTCGGCTTCGACTTCTCCACGGTCACGATGCCGGCCAGATCCACCACGTCGGATTCGACCTGCAACACCTTGCGCATGATCTTCAGGTCGCCCTGCATGTAGGCGTCATAGCCGATCTGATGCGCCACGTCGAACAGGTCGCCCAGCATGTCCGCATACCGCTGCCACTTGTCCGCCTCGGACTGGGGTTCCGGCTGGCGGGTCTCCCCGTCCAAATCCTTCTCCAATTCGACCTCCGTATCATTCAGGAGCTGCTCCATGAGCTCCTTCAACGACATGTCCTCCGGAACCTCGACGCCGATGGCGTGGATACCGCTAATCTTGTTGTTTGACATCACTGATTTCCTTTCTGAATTTGGTTGGTGATGTTGGTGCCGGCGTGAACCTTGGACAGTGCGACGCCGGCACCTTTTCCTTTTCTCCCGTTTTCGAATCCGGGAAACCCTTATTCGCCATAGACCACCTCCCTGCGGCTTATCGCGCACCGCCGGTCCCGGTAGTCGATGACCTCCTGTGGATTCCAGACGAGCCTGCGGCCTACGCGTTTCGGCGCGGGCGGATACCGGCCTCCCCACTTGTCGTGGCACGACCACACGTAGAGACTGCCCTTCGAAACACCGAGGAAGCTCGCCACCTTGGCGATCGGCCAGCCGTCAAGAGACGATTCGATTTGACTACCGGCCATCACGCCACCGCCTCCTGCGCGCCCAGTACGAACTGGTCGTTGAGGAAGTCGCCTGGCTGATAGCCGGTGAGCTTGGCGAAGGTCTCGATGTCCGTGAGGGACATGTCTACCTTGCCGTTGATTCTGCGTGAGACCACGTCCACCGACTGGCTGGTTTGTTTCGCGTAGTCCGCGACGCTGATTTTCCGTGCGGCCATCACTGCTCTGATTCGAGCCGCCGCTTGTTCGCTGAGCTTTGTCACGGTTGCCTCCTTTTGTATTCCGTGTTTGAGCGATGGCTACAGTATGCACGCAATTGCGAGCGTGTTCAAATTACGGCGTGTCGCAATTGCGTGCAACTTAAAGGATTTGCGTTACTAAGAAAATTAACGTCGCGCGTGTTCGCGCAATTACGCGCTATTATGAAACTATGGGAAGCAACAAGATTGGTGTCAGCGATTTCGCGCTGACGGTAAGCGCCGCCATCAGAGCGCAAATGGGAATACGCCGCATCTCCAACAGGGAGGTCGCGAAACTCATCGACCGAGGCGCGACCTACGTCAACTCCAGAATCAAAGACGAGAACGAATGGGCCCTCGGCGACATCGAAAAACTCTGCGAACTCTGGGACATGACACCATGCGAACTCATCGAATCCGTCAACACCGAGCAGTCTCGTATGGCTGAGACTCTCAATAAGCTCAGGCGCGGCGATCTCGATATCGCCGCCTATGAGGACGAGCACAAGTTTGATGGCGATGGAGACGACCCCGCATGACGGATCCGCTCCCGTTGTCGCCGCGCATGAGCTACGGGCAGATGCGCATGGCCCTCTATCAGGTCGCGCCCGACCTGCACGTGGCCAGCGCCCGTCTGCCCGGCAAATTGGACGGCGTCTACTGCCTGTCCACGAACACCGTGCTCATCGACCGGCGCATCACCTACACGCGCAAACGCTGCGCCCTGGTGCACGAGCTCGTCCACTGGCGACATGGCGACGACACCACCCACGGCTGCCTCGGCGGCAAAAACGAGCGGCGCTGCCGGCGCGAGACCGCCATGCTGCTCATCAACTCAGCCGAATACGCCTTGGCGGAACGAATGTACGACGGCAACCCCTATCAGATGGCCGCCGAACTCAACGTGACCGTACAAGTCGTAGAAGATTACAAGGACTGGCTGCACGACAGTGTGGCCGTCTGAAGAAAGTGGGAGATAATTATGCGAACATTACGAAAGATCATCGGCGTAATCTTCTATTTGATCGCGGCGGTTGCATTGATTCTGGCGTTCTTCTGCCTTGTGGAGGGTTTCAAAAGCTCCAATTGGTTCGGGGGAATCGCTGCCGCTGTCATCGTGATAATCGTCGCGCTTGCGGCGTTCGTCATTGGATGGTATATCGCCAATCCCGGCGAATGGGAAAAAGCGAACAATACGACACCGAAGAAAACGGCCGACTCTAAGTCCAAGAAAGAGACAGCCCCACAAAGGCATGTCGAAACGCCGAGACTTCAATCCGCTGTCGAAAAATCAACACCACAAGCCGAAGCCTCTCCCGCAACTCATGTTTCACTGGCTCCAATGAAGGCCGAACCAAAGCCGCCGGCGAACGCCTCCGCGAAAGAGCCGGTCGTATCCGCTCCGAGGATCGCGGTCAAGACCAACGCTTCCGCATCGCGCACCGAGACCGTCGACGGCTCGTATATCGGAAAGGTTTATGTATACGACCCCAAGCCGGCACTCAAGATGAGGGAAGGCCGGGAGACACTGCTACAGGTCTGCCGGCGCAACGTCAAATTGAAGAGCGCACTGACCCGTAATACATGGAGTTCGGGCATCGATTCCGGTTTCGCGGTCGAATATAAAGGCCGGCCATTTGGGGTGGTGTTCAACGACATCGCGGAAAGACACGTCAGAGCTCTGTTCTCCGCCGGCGCGCAGACCATCAATCTGCATGCGATACGCGAGGGCTGGTACCAGCGCGGCATACCGGAAGTCGCGGTACTTCTGCCAACGCTCGATGAGGCGCGGAGAAAAGAGCAGGGGAACGATGCCCTGGATGATTACAGCATGCGCGAACAACTGGGGATTGCGGCCCTCATGCCGGACACGGCCTTCAATATTTCACAAACCAACTGGCTTGCCGGCCCCTCGCTGGTGCCGGAAGAGGGATACGCATTGTTCTCGGCTGATGTGGCTTATAGTCCGGTGCCTGAAGGCTCAAAGGCGAAGCCTCATATCCGTATCAGTGACCATGCCACCCATGCCGTTATCGCCGACATCTCCGCCCGCTCAGCAGATTACGGCATGGCCAACATCGTCGTAGATAAACATGTGAGATTGCTCGTATCCAAACGGTTCTCCGGCTATAAAGCTGAAGCATTCTCCGTTTAGAAAAAGAAAATTGCCCTGCCGGCGTTGCAGCGCCAACAGGGCGGTTGAAGATCCAGCTAGTTCAAGAAAGGAGGACGCTTCGCCTACCTATCCTAATCGATAGGCAAGGCGAAGCACACCCGAAATGGCGAACGTCACTAGGTATAAGACCAGCAAAGGCGAAGCGCGTTACCGTGTGAGGTACAGGAAGCCGGATGGCACGCAGACCGACAAGCGCGGATTCAGGCGCAAGATAGACGCGGAGAACTGGGCCGCCGAACATGTCACCATCGCCAAAGCAACCAACAGCTACGTGGACCCGGAAGGCGGCAAACGACGCGTCGGAGACCTCTACGAGCAGTGGCTGAAGGAAAAATGGCCGTTTTGGAAGGAAACCACGCGGGTCAACGCTACGGAAGCATGGCGACTCTACTGTGAGGCTCGATGGGCCGACCGTCGGATCGGCACCATCACCCGCGCCGAAATCCAGGCATGGATCAGCGACATCATCGAGAACTCGGGTGCTCCCTCCGTGAGCCGCCCGTACCAGACCATGCTCGGCATCTGCCGCATGGCCGTCCGGGACAGGCTCATACTCGACAACCCATGCGAAAACGTCGAACTGCCCAAGCTGCCGAGACGCAAGAGCCGTCGCGTGTACCTGACCATATCCCGGCTGCTCGCATTCGCCGACGAATGCACCAGGGGAAAGCATCTGGGAGCGGAGCGGCGGGCGCTCGTGCTGACATTGGGCTTCTGCGGATTGCGCTGGGGCGAGGCGGCGGCGTTGAAGGCCCGCGACCTGGACTTCGATCGGGGAGTGCTGCATGTGGGCGGCAACCTCGTGTACGTCGGAGCCCGATGGGTCGAGGGGTCGCCGAAGAACAGCGAGGAACGCGACGTGCCCATGCCGCTTATCGTCATGGAGGCGCTGAAACCGATATGCGGGGAACGCGGGCCGGACGAAAGGGTGTTCCGTGATCTGCGGGGTGGCCCGATCATGAAGCAGAGCACGGCGAAGACGACCGGCTGGTGGCATCACGCGCTGGTGCGCCTGGGCTGGCCGAAGGAGGAATGGCCCACGCCGCACGACCTGCGGCACACCGCCGCCTCGCTGGCCGTGCACGCGGGCGCGAACGTCAAGGCCCTGCAGCGGATGCTGGGCCACAAGAACGCCTCGATGACGTTGGACGTGTACGCGGATCTGTTCGACAGTGACCTGATGGACGTGGCCCGTCTGCTCGATGCCGCGGTGCAGGTGGAGACGGGTGTGGAAACATGTGGGCAAAATGTGGGCAAAAACGTTTTGAAGCTCGCCTGAAACCCTCAGAAACGTTGGAATCACGCCATTCCTGCGAATGGTGGTTCTTCACCAAGTTGAAGGATGCACTGCGCTGAATTTCCCTATCCTCATGTCGTACATCCGATGAGAAAACGTTAGATCGCATATCAAATAGCCGGTTGCTTCAAAAACGAAGCAACCGGCTATTTTGTCAATGTTTCTGCTGTAGCAAGCGGATTGCCTCACGCCTACAACAGCCAATCATTAGGCATATCTACGTGTTTATTTGAGCAATGACCGGCACATAGCGCGATACTGGTTCACATAGCCACCGCCGAAGAACACGCAGTGGCCTGCGATGGGGTAGAGCTGCCACAATGTGGTGCGCTCCTGCCATCCTGCTTTCAGCGGATGTACGGACTGGTATCCGTCGAGAATGTCCCGCAAGTACGACATGCCGAATAGGTCAAGCATGGCGAGATCCTCTTCACGATGCCCGCCGTGCGCGGCTGGGTCGATCAGCACCGCTTCCACGGATCCGGAATCGGCCGACCACATGACATTGCCGCTCCACAGATCGCCGTGCACTCGTGCTGGCTTGTCATTGGCCGCCTTGCCCAGTATTTCAGGCAACGCTTCAATGACGGCCTCAGTCAGTTCCATATCGTAATCAGTGAGTTCACGGCGCTTCATACCAAGCTGTACCATCGGACGGAGCCTGCCTTCGGCCAAATATGTCGCCACATCATCCCATTCGCCTGCGTCCATGGGAACGGGATCCTGCAAGGGGCCGAAATAACAAGTTCCCGTATATCCGGCTGGGGCAGATCCAAAGTAATCGGCTCCGGCATCATGCATACGCGCGAGAGCAGCGCCGAAATCATGCGCGGCCTGCAAAGTCGGACCACAGGCGTTCACTCGTTCAATGTTGAGATAATCCTTGCCCCAGTCGTACACGTCTACCACACGTGGCCCGCCTTTGGATTGCGCTTCGCCAAGCCACTGCAGGCCACGGCCCTCGCATTCGAAGAAACCTTCAGGACTGAATGCCCTGCTCTTGCGATATTTGCTCATGCTGCCCGACCTTTCCTTGCATGATCCGCCACATTTGCGAGACCTTATGGAATCGTTAGTGAAGCTCCGATGGGTTTTGGCACCATTGTGTGCATGGTTTGAGACAACTCAAGGATCCATAGCGAAAAATTAGACCCCTCTCGCTAGTCTTGGATGCGGAAAAGCAGACGAAACCATTGATACATATAAAAGAGGGTTCATGAATTTCTTCCAAGCGATTTTCCTTGGTCTGGTGCAGGCATTGACCGAGTACCTGCCAGTTTCTTCCAGCGCGCATATTCGCATTATCGGCGATTTGATGCTGGGATCCGATCCGGGCGCCGCGTTCACCGCAATCATCCAGATCGGCACCGAGCTTGCCGTGATTTTGTATTTCCGACATGACATCATCCGCATTCTTGGAGCATGGTTCGGTTCCCTGTTCGGCAAAGAAGGCAAGGATTTCAAAAGCCGTATGGGAGCGCACAATCCAGACACGCAGATGGGCTGGTTCATCATCCTCGGCACGATGCCGATTCTGATTGCCGGCCTGCTGTTCAAGCATGCGATCGAAGGGTCACTGCGTAATCTGTGGATCACCGTCACCGTACTTGCATTGTTCGGCGTGCTGCTGTGGGTGGTCGACGCCCGTTCCAAGCAGGTCAAGACCATGAAGGAAATGACCTGGAAGGATGCGCTGATCTTCGGCATCGGCCAGATGCTCGCATTGATTCCCGGCGTTTCCCGTTCTGGGGGCACCATCACCTTTGGACGCGCCATGGGATACACCCGTGAGGCAGCCGTTCGAGTGAGCTTCCTCATGGCCATTCCTGCCGTGTTCGGCGCAGGCATTCTGGAAGCCGTATCGGCCGTCAAGGACGTTGCCGCGGGGGATGCCGGTATGTTCCCCGGCTGGGGTCCTACCATTGCCGCAGCCATCGTGGCATTTGTGGTCGGCTACGTGGTGATCATCGGCTTCCTGAAGTTTGTTTCCACCTTCTCGTACAAGGCATTCGCCATCTACCGCATCGGCTTGGCGATCGTCGTGGCATTGCTGCTGATTACCGGCGTGCTTTCGCCGCTGGAAGCCGCAGCTGCAGCGTGAATCTAATTCGATAATCGAATAACAAAAAAGTCGGGCCGATCATCCTGCGATGGTCGGCCCGACTTATATATTCACTGCTTATCGCCAATCACAACTTAATTGCCACGCAAGAACGATTCAGCCTCACGAATCAGCTCTTCGCAAGCGGGCATGCCATTCGACGCGATACGTTGCGCTTGAGCGTTCAAATCGTAGTCGCGTTCCAGACAGGCAAGATAATCGCCGGCATGCGTCTGCTCGACAATCTCGTCGGCAGCCTTGCGCCATTCGGCGGCTTTTCTGTTCAAATCACCTTCAGTCAGCGGATGCTCAAGTAAAAGAGACAATGCGCGAACCAATTCCAGCGTGCCCTGCAAGCACTCGGTATTCGCACAGTAATGGGGTACGGACACCCACATGGATGTGGTATGAAATCCTGCGTCCGCCGCAAATGCGTCAAGAATGTTGGGGATGCCCACAGGGCCGTTATATTCCTTGTCGGGTTCGCTTTCGCAGTCATTTCTGGAAATGTCAAGCGGCAAAGGCCTGGTGTGGGGGCAATCGTCGAACATGGATCCAAGCGTGACGATACCGCTCACATCGTAGTCTTCTGCGATGCGCAACGTCTGCCTGCAGTATTCCTCCCAACGATAATTTGGCTCGGGGGCGATCTGAGCGAGAAAATGCAGCGAGGGGGAGACTGCAATGTCATAGAACGTGGTCTGTGGCCAGATGATTCGTTTACGACCTTGTACCGAGCAAATCATCGGACGGGCTACCTGATAGTCGTAGAAACCCTCATTGTCGATATGATGCACCTCCTGTGAATCATATCGCGACACAAGATGCCGTATGACGTTCGTCGCAGCCTGGCAGGCGTCATTCCACCCCTCAAACGCGGAGATCATTATTGTCTCGCGTTTTTTCGTCTCCTCACACATGCTTTAAATGTATAACGAAATCATATTTCCGCAAACACGCTTCCGCCATCGGTGAATGTGACGAGCAGGGCATCCCGATCTAGACAACAGCATCTCAAAATACCCGAATGTCAAGAAAGCTCAAAACCTTTTCGGTAGATAAAAGCCCTTTGAAAACAGCAAAACACGAACACGACACGCGGACTTGCAAATTTTGAGAATGCGGATATAGTAGATACTCGTGCTCAGGCAGTAGTACTGCGGAGAACATGCGGACATAGCTTAGTTGGTAAAGCGCAACCTTGCCAAGGTTGAGACCGCGGGTT